>Ga0118677_10001696_pt2 | contig 43943 bp, 29 predicted proteins | sample AliMusrvi5mmetaG_FD_86154 | JGI IMG/M metagenome (GOLD analysis project Ga0118677, IMG submission 86154)
TTGGAGTGGTGTACACGCATCATGGGGTGATCGCTGAGTAACTCTTCGTAGTGCTTGAGATTTTTTGAACTTGTTATTTTCTGTTTCCCAGTAATGTAGAAATGGGTGCAGTAGCCGTCTGCCTCGCACATAATCAGTTCGGGGATTTTAACCACAGTAAATCCTTTGGTGCTAGGGATAACTAAGTCAGTGTTGGCAGGTTCTTTGTGCGAAAAACCTTCCATCAGCAACTGCAGGTTCAGATTTGTGTGTTGTAGGTCCAACTCCTGACTAACCCTGTCGACAGCTTCAACTAGTTCGTCGACCTTGACGGGCTTCAGCAGGTAATCTGTGGCAGAAAAGCGGAAGGCACGAATGGCATATTCTGAAAAGGCAGTCACGAAAATCACTTTGAAGTCGATTCTTTTAAACATTCTCAGCAGATCAAACCCATCACCATTGGGCATCTCAATGTCCAGGAATACCAAGTTGGGTTGTTTCTCCAAAATCGATTGGTAAGCTGTTTTAATATTGTCACATTCAGCGACGACTTTTACGGTTGGACAATAATCTTTTAGATAAGTGCTCAGGGCCTCTCTCGAAGGTTTTTCATCGTCAATTACGATGGAGGTTAGCAGTCGGTCTTGCATGGGTAAGGTGTTTTAAAGACTTATTAGATTCTATTCTATTAATATTCAGCGAATTGCAGCAGATCGCTTCGTCGTTCCTCCTCGCGATGACGAATAAGGATCAGGGCGGAGTGGTGAAAGGAGAAAAGATTGGCGGGTCAACAAAGCACTATTCTTATAGAAATTTCGCCCGCCAACCTTTTCTCCTTTCACCACTGCTACAACAACCTACCGTCATTGCGAACGCGAGGTACGAAGCGTGAAGTAATCTTTTGATTATTGAAGAGATTTCTCACTATTTATGTCTGCAATTTCCTGTTATCCATTTGCATCGGAATTTCAATGCTCACTCTGGTTCCGGACTCCTCCCGATTGGGATGAAAGTCTTCAATGATCAACTTATAATTCTTATTCCTGATCTGGTTGATTATTTTGAGCCTTTCTGTCACGATCGCAATGCCATTCGACTTTTTGCCGGGAATAGTATTTTTCCTTTCCATGGATAGTTTCCGGCCAATACCATCGTCTTCAACTATACACAAGCAATGATCTCCACTTCCGGGAATAAATCGGATGGTGATGGAACCTTTCCGATCGACCAACCCCCTAACCCCATGCCAAATCGCATTTTCGATAAAGGGTTGCACCATTCCCGGAAAGATCTTTTTATTTTCCGGGTCAAAGTCATCGGAAACAATTAATTGGTAATCGAATTTGTCGCCAAAGCGGAGGTGTTCCAGTTGCAGGTAGTCTTTGATCGTTTCCAGCTCACTTTCAAAGGAGATGTACTCTTTGGAGAGATTACCCAGGAAGGATCGGATCAGTCGGGAGAAGTCAGCGATGTATCGGTTGGCCGAAAGCCGGTCATTTTGCGAGATAAAGTAGTTGATGGAATTAAGTGAATTGAAGATGAAGTGAGGGTTCATCTGTCCCCGAAGACTTTCGAGGCGAAGTTCAGCCAGTTTCTTTTGAGAATTCATCCGCAACCGATGATTGTAACCGTAAATAAATTGGAACAAAATCAGGACAACCAACAGGATCAAAACCAATCGAAACCAGAGGTTCTGATAAAAATAGGGAGGAATAACAATGAACAGGGCTTTTTTGGAGGCCCAGTCACCATTTCTGTTTGTGGCTTCTAGCTCCAATTGGTAGGTCCCGGGAGTTAAATTGGAATAATTTAGGAAACGGTGTCGAAAATCTGTCTGAACGAATTCGTCTGAGTTTCTTAACCTGTAACGGTATTTGATTTTTTCAGCATTGAGAAAATCGAGACATGCAAAAGTGACCTGAAAATTATTGTCCCCTTTTTTCAAAACGACTGTATCACAATTGTATATCGCTTTGTTGAAGTCCCGCTTCACTCCCGAAACTTCCAGCTCTTCTATCAATAATGGGGATGTAGCTGATTTCTTTTCAGGTGTTTCAATAAGGCTATCCGGGTAAAAACTGACCACCCCACCCATTCCTCCAAAAAACATCTCACCATCCTGCGCTAGGTAAGTATTGTCTGACGTAAACTCATCTATTTTCAGTCCATCTTCCGGTCCAAAAATCCTGAATTTTTGGGTATTGGGATTAAACCTGGAAATGCCATGATCGGTCGCTACCCAGATATTCCCATGCCTGTCTTTCAAGAGTCCATTGCAGGTGTTGTTCGAAAGGCCATCTTTGGTCGTGTAAATCTTCGATTTCCCTGTTGCCTTGTCAAAATGGGCAAGTCCGCCGCCCAAAAGTGACAACCAGAGATCGTTGTTGTCTCCCGGAATCAGATCTTCGATGTTAAAAATTCCGGGACCAATGACATAGCTCTTTATGATATTAAACCTCTCATCGTAGTGGATCAACCGACTGCTATTCTTACCGATCCACCAACCATTTCCCTCTTCCCTGATGACACTGTACAGATAAGCATCCTTTTCGTTGTCAAACAATTTTACCGGATCAATCTGAGATCTCTTTACATTGTATTTGAATACGCCCTGATAATCAAACAAAAAGATACATTCTCCAACTTTTACCTGGTGCAGCACATTCCTGGGTACAGATCTGTCAAGGCTTTCTATTGGTTTGCAGCATATTTTTGAGAAGATTTTACTTTTGAAATCGTAATGTAAGAACAGACTTCTTGCATAGCCAATCCAAATCCCCGTAGAGTCTTCCAAAAAAGATCTTGGATAACCTGCACTCTTCCAGGTAGTGTCATCGGTTTGTTTAACATGGTTGAAATTTCCCTTTCTGTCTAACCTGAAGAATTCATTCAGGTTTGTCGGTCCTGCCCAAATGGTTCCAAATTTGTCTTTCAGTACCGCGTAAATGGCATTCAGTCCGGTTTCAGGGTTTTTATCGAGAAAATAGTGTTTGAACCCTTGATTGGTAGGAATACTCCTGACAAGGCCTTTGCTTGAATGCCCGGAAGTATTAACACCCTGCCATAGTGTATTCTGGCGGTCAATCAGAAAGGCTTCAATGTAGCTTGGATTGATCTTGGCTTGAAGTTTTACATCTCGGATAATAGGTTTAGTGAATTCTTCATTGCCTTTTATTTTTAGTAGTTCTTCATTACTCAATGTTAGCTGTTCTTGGGCTTGGGAAAGAGCAGAATGTGGCAGAAAATGTCTTGTATTTTTATTGTACCGATAGGTCGAGTTATTAGCCTGAATCCAGAAATCCTGATTCGGAAATGAATATGGGGAGAAGGGACCTCCCCAGTAATAATATTCACTATTTAGATTTTCTACATCCAGATTTCCAACAAAAGAAGCATTTAATTCTCCAGATGAACTTTTAAGACAACGATAATAAAAAAACGTATTAGATTTCTGTTCAAGTAGCCATAAATTATTTTCATTGTCAAACTGGATTTGGGTTGGATAGACAAATTTTATTGTCTGGCGTCCCTCTGAGGATTGAAGAGGAACCAATTCAAAACTGTTGGATTGAAAATTCCATCGATGCAATCCTGTTGTAGAATAGTACCAAAGGGAACCATTCCTGTCTAAAGCAATTCTTGTTTGAAGCCCAATCTGGTATGAAGTAAAATTATCTTTTTCACGGTTGTATTTTGATAAACCTTGAAGTGTGTAAACCCATACATTGTTCCTTCCATCCACCATCACATTGTCTGTCTGAAAGTATAAAAGCGATGTAGAATCAGAAGGATCATTGTAGTAGTTTTTGAACTCATAGCCATCCCATCTGCTTATTCCATCCCAAGTTGCAATCCAGAGAAATCCGTTCTGGTCCTGTGCTATTCCCCTGACATGGTTATGCGGTAGCCCGTTTTCGGTGGTAAATGTTTTTACAAAATAGTTCTCCTGCGACAAAGCAAAGTTGCCGATACACAGCACCATCCAGGTGAGGATGGTTGAGATTGCCAAAATGAGGTTGCGGGGCTTCACCATTGAGCGAATCATTCAGTGTAGTAAAGATAATGAATTACAGTTAAGTCGGTTGTCTATGGTTATACATTGTAATGACTTTAGGTTATACCCTCCTGTTTTTATTTCTTCGTTACTTTTTGTCGTCACAAAAAGTAACCAAAAAAGACTTGACAAAAAGAACTCACTCCGCCTTTGGCTTCGCTCAGACAGCTTTTTGCCTCATCGGAATGGTGAGTTTTATGCTTCGCACTCAGTTATCATGTATGGTGCTTATATTCTTTGTTTTATCTTCTACACTTTAAACTAATACTGCCCGCATCGTTCCCATCTCATAACTCATATCTCATGTCTCATATCTCATCTTTCGTCCCGCTTCGACCTTTTCTTCTTTGTCACTTTTTGTCGTCACAAAAAGTGACCAAAAAAGACTTGACAAAAAGAACTCACTCCGCCTTCGGCTTCGTTCAGACAGCTTTTTGTAACAATGGGATAGTCAATTGACGCTTCGCACGCCATATCGAGATGTTTTTAGAAAACAAATAAGCTTCACAAAAGCGATTGTTGTCTTTTCTTCAAGATCATTTTGAAGTTTTCAAATCTCGTCTATAATTCTGGACAGTTTGTCGATAAAAACCGCCCAAACATCTATTTTGTTTGCCCTAATTCCATGGTAATGCTTGATTTGCTTCAAAATTGAAAGAAGATATGAGAACAAAACAAACTACTTTATTTGCAACCGGACTGCTGATTCTGCTTTCCGGATTTTCCGGTCAGGCTCAGACCAAAGCCTGGAAACTGGAAGATTGCATCACTTATGCACTGGGCAAGAATATTCAGGTTCAAAAAACAATTCTGTCCATCAATCAGGATCAATTGTATGCCAATCAGGCAAAAAACAACAAGCTCCCCAATTTGAGTGCCTCGCTCAGCCAGAATTTCAACTGGTCCAAATACAACGACATCTCCATCGGAGCTTCGGGATTAAGTGGTGCCAACAGTACCAATTATTCGGTGACTTCGAATTTGATACTATATAACGGGGCCAAACTCTCAACAAAGATGAAACAGGCTCAGATTGATCTTGAAAACGGTAAATTCTATTCAGAAGCAGTGAAGGAATCCGTTGGGCTGAACATCCTGAATGCCTATCTACAGGTTTTGTATGCCTACGAAAGCGTTAACAATGCCCAAAAGCAGATCGAATCTACCTCCCAGCAACTGGATCTGGCCAAAGAGCGGATGAATACAGGTCTTATTTCCTTGGCTGACTACCTGCAGATCAAATCAGAACTTGCTACAGAGAAATCAACGCTGGCAACGTCACAGAGCAATTTGTCCATTAGCAAGGTTACACTGATGCAGTTGATGGAAATGCCGGTGGATCCGAACTTCGAAGTGAGTTCACCAAATCTGGATAGTTTGCTGATCAAGGTAGAAAAGCCGGATGCACAGGCCATTTACAACCTGGCCCTTGGCTTTAAACCAGAGATAAAAAATGCTGAACTGACCAAGGAGAGCATCAAGCTAAACGTGAAAATTGCAAAAGCGGATTTCATGCCAAGCCTTTTGCTGGGCGCTGGCTTTACGAGCGGATATTCGAGTCTGACCACCGGTTCTGACTATACTGGCCAGTTGAAAGACAAGGTAAGTCCGTCGGTTGGATTGTCACTTTCAGTGCCGATCTTTCAGAAAAAACAGATCAAAACGAACGTGAGCCTGGCCAATATTGCTGTAACCAATGCCGAACTCGATGAACTGAACACCAAAAATACGCTTCGCAAGGAGATTGAACAGGCTTGTCAGGATGTGGAATCGGCAAAATCTGTCTACCTTGCAGGTCAGGAACAAAACCAGTCAAGCCGGGAATCTTACAATGTGACGGATGAAAAATACAAACAGGGATTACTCAATTCTGTAGATTTTCTGGTTCAGAAAACCAGTCTGATCACTTCCGAAAGCCAATTGCTTCAATCGAAATTCAGGCTGATATTCAGTTACAAGATCCTCGATTTTTACAAGGGCATTCCGCTGGTACTTTAAGCAATTAAAAATTTCAGATTAAATATTATAAAAACAGATTACCATGAATAAGAAATATTTGTACATAGGATCGGGATTAGCTCTTCTTGCTGTTGGCTACTTCGCTTTTACCTACTTCAAGAGCGCCGATCAAATCTATGCTTTCGAAACTGCGAAAGTTGGGAAAGGTTCTATTGCCAACACCATCACCGCCACCGGAACATTGGAGGCCATCAAAACGGTTTCCGTAGGTACCCAGGTTTCGGGTGTCATCGAGAAAATCAATGTCGACTTCAATTCACAGGTTAAAAAGGGACAATTACTGGCACAGTTGGACGAAACTCCATTGCTGGCACAACTCGAACAGTCCAAGGCTGTTGTTGATCAGGCCGAGTCACAGGTTAAGTACATGAAAGCTACCTACGACAGATACAAGGCCCTGATTCAGAAGAAATTGATAGCCCAGTCGGATTATGACCTGGCAGAATACAATTACAACAATGCCGTTGCAACCTTAAGGAATGCCAATTCAGTCAACGATAAAAACAGGATCAACCTGGCCTATGCCCGGATTTACTCTCCGATTGACGGAGTGATCCTAAATCGCGCGGTCGACGAAGGCCAGACCGTGGCAGCAAGTTTCAGTACACCAACGTTGTTTACCATTGCCAACGATTTGACGCAAATGCGCGTGGAGGCAAAAATTGACGAAGCCGATATAGGTCAGATCAGAATGAACCAACGTGTTAAATTCAGCGTAGATGCTTATCCTGACATGAAGTTTGACGGTTCTGTTACAGAAATCAGGATGGAACCTGTAGTGACCAACAATGTGGTAACCTATACAGTGATTATCAATGCTCCCAATCCGGATATCAAGCTGATGCCGGGAATGACTGCCAGTACGACCATTTTTGTGAATGAGAAGGTTGATATACCTGTTGTTCCGGGGAAAGCACTTCGTTTCAACCCCGATCAGACCGTTTACGGTTCTTATCTCAAATCCCTACCGGGAGAAATCTCGCAAAAAATGGCCAAAACTCCACCGGCTGTAGATGCGAAAGATACAAAGAGCACCTATGTCTGGATCAAGAACGGACAGGAAATTGAACAAAGGGAAGTTAAAATCGGCTCAAATGATGGGATTAGCTATGAATTGCTTGCCGGATTGAACCAGGGAGATGAGATCATCCTCTCCATGACCGCCCAAAAAGCATCAACAGAGACCAAAAAGGCAGCAAAGAGTCCATTTATGCCTCAGCGTCCAGGTGGAGGACCTAGAAGATAAAAGTCACGTTGCAGCCATCCATGGATAATTACTCAGATCAGAGGAGAAGAATTCATGGAAAGTCAAAAAGCGATTTTAAAAAATATCCTGAAATGAAAAGTACAATCATAGAAGTCATCAACCTGAAAAAGGATTTTTACGTGGGAGACGTTACTGTCCGTGCACTGAAAGGGATCAATCTCAAGATAGAACAAGGTGAGTTTGTTGCCATCATGGGTGCCAGCGGTTCCGGGAAATCAACCATGTTAAATATCCTTGGTTGCCTCGATAAACCCACTTCGGGGGAATACAAGCTGGATGGCGTCAGTGTATCACAGTTGAATAAAAATGAGCTGGCCCATTTAAGAAATGAAAAACTGGGATTTGTTTTTCAGTCCTACAACCTTCTCTCCAGAACTTCTGCCCTCGAAAATGTCGAATTACCGCTTTTTTACAACAGTCATGTCAAATCAAAAGAACGAAAGGAACGGGCTATTGCAGCCCTCGAATCGGTAGGATTGGCCGACCGGATGCACCATATGCCCAACCAACTTTCGGGAGGGCAACAGCAACGTGTGGCCATTGCACGATCATTGGTCAATGACCCTGTGGTGATTTTGGCAGACGAAGCTACCGGTAATCTTGATACCCGTACTTCCTACGAAATCATGGAACTCTTTCAGCGGCTGAACACAGATGAAGGGAAAACTATTGTTTTCGTCACACATGAACCGGACATCGCCCGTCTCACCTCAAGGAACATCATCTTCCGCGACGGTTGGGTTACCAAGGAACAATTGGTCACCGACAAGGTTTTGGCATCAGAAATGCTAAAGGCACTTCCTCTTGTTGAACATGAAGGTTAAAAATTAGGATATGAAATACCCATGAGAAAATGTTCGAATCAACTGAATATGAATATCTGGGTGTTCCATGTGGTAAATAAAAAACAAATTCTTTACACATGAATTATACCAATCTCTTAAAAATTGCAAAGAATGCACTGATGCGCAATAAGTTCAGGGCATTTTTGACCATGCTGGGCATCATCATAGGGGTGGCTTCCGTCATTGCCATGTTGGCCATTGGGCAAGGGTCGAAAAAAAGCATTCAGGACCAGATGTCAAGTATGGGATCCAATTTGGTTTTTATCATGCCCGGTTCACAACAGCGGGGCGGTATCCAGATGGGAAACTCCTCCAGTCAGGTGCTTAAATTGACTGATGTGGACGCAATACGCGTGAATTGCCGTGATATTACAGCCGTTTCCCCGGAGGTAAGAACGAGCGGACAGGCAGTATTTGGGAACTCCAACTGGCCTACCTCTCTCTATGGTGGCAACATTCAATATTTTGGAATTAAGAAAATTGAGGTGGAGAGCGGCCGCATTTTTACGGACCTTGAAATTTCAAGTCTTGCCAAAGTGTGTCTGATTGGTAAAACCGTTATCAAGAATATTTTGCCAAAGGGTACAGATCCTATAGGTCAGACGATCCGGTTCAAAAATATACCCATGAAGGTGATTGGCGTACTTGGTGAAAAAGGCGAAAACTCTTTTGGGCAGGACCAGGATGATCTGCTGATAGCTCCCTACACCACCGTTCAACGCCGGTTTCTGGCCATCGATTACGTCCAGGGTATTTATACATCTGCAGTCAGTGAAGAGAAAACCCAGGATGCCATCTCCGAATTGCAGACAGTCATGCGCAAACAACACAAGATTTTGAAACCGGAAGATGACGATTTCAGGGTAATGTCACAATCGGAACTGATCAAGACCTTTTCATCCATCAGTGATATCCTGACGACCCTTTTGGGTGCTATTGCCGGCATATCCCTTCTCGTTGGAGGTATTGGAATCATGAATATCATGTATGTCTCTGTCACTGAAAGAACACGCGAAATTGGTTTGCGTATGTCGATCGGAGGCAAAGGAATCGACATCCTGATGCAGTTTCTGATTGAATCAACCATGCTGAGCGTAGTCGGAGGATTGATCGGAATTGGTCTGGGATACCTGATCAGTTCAGTCATCGGTTCTTTGATGGGCTGGCCTGTTGTGATCATGACCCAATCTGTGGTGTTGTCGTTCCTGGTATGTGCTGCCATCGGCATCTTCTTTGGATGGTATCCTGCCAAGAAGGCATCCAACCTGAATCCGATCGATGCACTACGGTACGAGTAAGCTGTTAGCCTTTAGCAATTAGCTGTTAGCCGCGAACTATTAATTAAGTTGGCTCCCTTGCATCCAAACAAATGACTCATAAGTAATGGCTAAAAGCCAATAGCTAATAGCTTTAAGCTCTTTCTGAATTACTATCTTTGATAAAACTAAATCCTATGTTCAAATTTCGGTCTATATCCGATCAAAAGCTTAAGCTAACCCTCCACGCAATCGCCTGGATCCTGGTTATTCTTATTCCATTTTACCTGAACAATGCTTTCGGAGGAAATCAGCACAGGTTAAACCAATTTTATGCACATACTTTCTCTGCGGCTGTGGTTTTTTATGTGGGTTATATCTGGCTGGTACCGAGGTTCTTTCTCAGGGAAAAGTATTGGATTTATTTTGTCATTCTCTTGGTAGTAGTGAATGCTTCCTACTTCCTGACCTCTTTTATCAATGACACGATCCTTTTTGATCCCGCCGAGGATGCCAAATTCCAGGAGTTTATCCAGAAACTGGCTGCCAATGGCGTAGATTTCAAGGCTCCGATGAAGGCTTTCGGCTATTATAATCATATACTCGCTTCGCTTTTAATCTCCGGTTTTGCCATTGGTCTCGGACTCATTGACAAATTGAAGCAGAACGAAAAGAAGCAAAAGGAGATGGAAAAGGAAAAGCTTCACTCCGAATTGGCTTTCCTGAAGAATCAGGTCAGTCCTCACTTTTTCTTCAATACCTTGAATAACATCTACTCACTGATCGGAATTGACGGCCCAACGGCCCAGCAGTCTGTGCTGAAACTTTCGAAAATGATGAGGTACCTGCTGTATGAATCGGAGAACGGTGAGACATTGATGAGCCATGAAATTGACTTCATGGACAACTACATCGACCTGATGAAGTTACGGCTTAACCCGAGGGTCAACCTGCAGATTAATTTCCCGAAAGAATATGCCGATTTTCAGATTCCGCCGCTCCTTTTTATCCCTTTTATTGAGAATGCCTTCAAACATGGGTCAGGACACCGTGAACCCTCAACCATCATAATCGGTATGGATATTGACAGGGAGCAAATCGCCTTTTTCTCTGAAAACAGCATCAGCAAAAGTAATCAGCCCGGAGATTTGCAACATTCGGGAATCGGCCTGGAGAATGTAAAGAAAAGGCTTGGACTACTCTTCCCTGGTAAGTTTGATTTGAAAATTGATCATGGGGAGACCATTTTTAGGGTGGACCTTGTTATTCAACGAGATAAGATTTTGACATGAAAATAAGGACGATCGCAATTGATGATGAGCCACTTGCCTTACAACTGGTAAGCGAATATGTTCGCAAGACGCCTTATCTTGAGTTGGTGGGAGCCTTTGACAATCCGTTGGATGCCATTGATTTTCTCTCCGGCCAGGAAGCCGATCTGATTTTTGTGGATATCCAGATGCCCGACCTGACAGGTATTGAGTTTACCCGCAGTCTGGAGGCGGACCACAAGATTATCTTCACCACCGCCTACGAAAAATATGCCCTGGAGGGATTCAAACTGAATGCAGTCGATTATCTGCTGAAGCCATTCAGCTATGAGGAGTTTCTGAAAGCTGCAGGAAAGGCGCACAAACTGGTCGAACTGGAAGCTGCTGCTGTTCCGACCATCGAAACGAACAGCCAGTTTCTGTTTTTGAAATCGGAATACAAGATCCGACGGATCAATTTCAACGATATCCTTTACATTGAGGGATTGAAAGATTACATCAAGGTCTACATTTCGGGGGAAGATAAACCCGTCCTCTCACTAAACTCCATCAAATCGCTTGAACAAAAGCTTCCTGAACAGAAATTCATGCGGGTGCACCGCTCCTACATCGTCAATCTCGACCGCATCGACACCATCGAGCGCAGCCGGATTATCTTTGGAAAGACCTATATTCCAGTGAGCGACCAGTACAAGGAGAAGTTCCAGGAGTATCTTGATAAAAACTTTCTGTAGTATAAAGGGAGGGTAAGATACCTGGCTAAAGCATCCTTATGCAATTTGGCTTCTGGTCCTTGGAAATATCCTAAAAAATCAGTACCTTAGGGTAAAACATACCGGAATGATGCAAAAGATAGATTTGCCAGCAATTCCAGACGAAGTCATTATCAGTAAAATCCACCTGATCAGGGATCAAAAGGTAATGATTGATAGGGATTTGGCTGCTCTTTACGGGGTGGAAACCAAGGCGTTGAAACAAGCTGTAAAGCGGAATTTAGAAAGGTTCCCGAAGGATTTCATGTTTGAAATGTCCAAAGAAGAGTTTGAAGATTGGAGGTCACAAATTGTGACCTCCAATTCGGATAAAATGGGGTTAAGATATGCGCCCTATTGTTTTACGGAACCTGGTGTTACGATGCTGTCTTGTGTTTTAAACAGCAAAAGGGCAATTGAAGTAAATATCAAGATTATTCGTGTATTTTCCAGACTGAAGGAGATGGTATTAACCCATAAAGATATCCTCTTAAAACTGGAGAAATTAGAACATCAATCGGTTAAAAACAGCACAGAGATCCAGATTATCTTCAATGCCTTGAGACAGTTGCTTAGTCCCCCAAAAGTACCAAGAAGAAAAGTTGGATTTAAAATTAGTTCGGTATAACATGCTATAAATTAAACTTCCAACTATTAAGATATATTAAATATTCAAAAATCTTGCACGCAGCATCACCTTGTTCACTTTGCCAACGCTTGTTTTATCGATGAATTCGGCCCGCTGCACTTTCATGGTAATGGCTTCCCTTGGCAGTACCCCTGAGTCGACACTTGCCTTAACGATTTGAACAATCTCACGGTCATCGAATTGTGCATACTCTTTTGGAACAATGATTGCCAGAGGCACCTCACCCCAGTTCAAGTCTGGTGCTCCAATGACAGCCACTTCTGATACTCCTTCATGTTTGGCGATTACATCCTCAATTTCGAGTGAACTGAGCCACTCCCCACCCACCTTGATCACATCCTTGGTCCTGTCGGTGATGCGAAGGCTTCCTGTCCCATCAACACATGCTACATCGTTGGTATGCATCCAGCCACTTTCCCACAATTTTGCCGAATGAACGTGGTCTTTCAGGTAACCCTGTGTTAGATAGGGTGCTCGAACGATAATTTCTCCAGGTGTTTTATCATCCCAGGCTACCTCTTTACCATCCGTATCCACCACACGGATCTGGGCCATACCGATGGGACGCCCTGTCCTGCATCTTAAATCTGCTTGTACTTCCAGCGAAAGTTCAAGGTCCTTTTCGGTGAGTTGTGAGAGTGATAAGACCGGACAAGTCTCAGACATTCCATATCCGGCAAAAACATCAATGCCACGTTTCAGGGCTTCCAGGGCAATGCTTTTGGGTAGGGCCGCTCCGCCGATGATGCATGTCCAGCGGGATAGGTCGCACTGCATGGAAGCGGGATCTTTCAGTAACATGTTCAAAATAGTAGGAACACAATGGCTGAAAGTGACTTTGTGCGTCTCCAATAAATTCAAAAGCACTGCAGGTATGTACTTCCCGGGATAAACCTGCTTGATTCCCAGGAATGTCGCGATGTAGGGAATGCCCCAGGCATGGACATGAAACATTGGAGTAAGCGGCATATAGATGGATTCCCGATGAACCCTTCCCTGAACGGAGGTGGAGGTGAGGGCTGCCGTAGTTGTCAGCGTATGCAGGACCAGTTGCCTGTGCGAAAAATAAACTCCCTTGGGTAGGCCGGTGGTGCCGGTAGTGTAAAAAGTAGTTGCGCGGGTGTTTTCGTCAAAATCAGGAAAGTTGAATTCGGGCGAAGCTGTAGCAAGCAATTTTTCATATTCTCCTTCAAATTGAAAATGATGCTTGAAAATTTCCCCACCTTCGTCAATGAGGATGAATTTCCTACCCTCTGCAATGCGCCCCCGGATTCCTTCCAGTAAGGGGAGAAACTCAGTGTGGCATATAATTACATCATCTTCAGCATGTTCGATTGTATAAACCATCTGTTCCTGAGAGAGCCTGACATTGATGGTGTGAAGGACTGCTCCCATCATCGGAACGGCAAAATAGGCCTCCAGGTACCTGTGGGAATCCCAGTCCATGAAGGCAACCGTATTGCCTTCGGTAACACCGATGGAAGCAAGTACATTGGCAAGTTTGTGAACCCTCTCCTTCCAAATCCGGTAATTGAGGGTAACCTGGTCGCGGTAGACGATCTCCTGTTCGGGATTGTTTCCGAGCGGTGCTGCAAACAGTTGTTTTATAAGCAGCGGATATTCATAGGCAGATTTGGTTTTTTCGATCAAATTACTCATGTTAAAAGGATGTTATCAGGTTACATACTATCAAAACATACTGAAAAAAAGATTGGGGTCAAATTTAGAGGAAGTTTTTCAGAAAAAAACAGGGGAGTAATTTTTAGAAATCCTCCCTCATTTCCTTTTCAGAGTCTAAGGTATTTAGTTTTAGAAATACCTTTTTTCCTTTGTGGCTATGGAATTCATTCGGTGCCTACCTCATGGATGTCCACCTATTGCTTTGATGTAACCTTCATTGGGCCTGCAGTTTGCAAATTTACAGTTGTTCAGGAAGTCGAGCATTGCTCTTTTTACAACCTCAGGATCCGGCCTGGCCTTGCGTATCTCATCAAAAGTATTTCTTTGGCTTTCGGTAAAATTGACAATGAGATCCCAGTTTTCCGGCGGAGGTATGTTGACCATGGAACTTGAATTTCCCATCCTTTTGTAGGGCCAGTAATGGTATCCAATGTTATTCTTCACCATGAGCCTGGTCCATGCGGCGATCCATTTGTCGTTGTTTTCTCCTGTTTCTCCCATATAGATTGGAAGATTCACAGAGTCCCTGAAGTTGACAAAATCCTGAATATTTGACTGAAGCGTATCACACCAGTACCGGTGACAGGTATACATCATCTTGCTGTCGAATTTGGAGTCGGTGAATACCTTGAAGTTCCCATCCCACTGGGCACCACCCAACATGACGATGTGGTTCTTATCTACCTCACGAATAGCGGAAATGGCTTTTTGATAGGTAGGCTCAAGGGATGCATTCAATCGGGGCATATCTTTCCCGAAATAGGGAGCGAGAGGTTCGTTCAGCAGGTCATAGCCAAGTATCAACGGTTCATCTTTGTATTTTGCGGCAATTTTTTTCCAGACGGATACAAAAATCTCCTGACTTTTCTCACTGGAAAAGAGCCAGGGATATCCATAACTGTCGTCAATATTGTCACCTGTTTGTCCACCTGGAGCATCGTGCATGTCGAGGACCACATACAGTTTTGATTCACGGCACCAACTGAGGAGGCTGTCAATTCTTTGAAATCCATCTTGTTGGGATGAAAGTCCAAGGTAGTCTTCCTCTGTGAACAATTTGTAGTGAAACGGCAGTCTGATGGAATTCACTCCGGTCTTTTTCAGATATCGGATGTCTTCGCGGGTAATGTAATTGTCCTTGAATTTTTTCCAAAATTCATTGGTAAAATCGGGTCCGGCCAATTCGCGAAAGGCTTTGTCGATCAAACGGGCTGAACTGGTGCCTTTAAACTGGAACATATACCCTTCCGGGTTCAGCCAATTACCAAGGTTGATACCTTTGATGAAGAACTTATTCCCATCCGGAGTCAAAAGATCTTGACCCGAAATGGAAATAAACTTACCCTGATTTTTTTGTGAGGATGGAATTTCAAAAGATGAAAACAGCAATAATGAACATAAGACAATGAGAATCAGTAGACTAAAATTTTTCATTGTGAAGGATATTTAATTTGATGGTGATGAAATTAGTAAAAACCGATGCGTTTGACAAGTAGGAAGCCACTGTTTACTAGGAGGATCATAAGATTGCTTGATCTCAGGATGGGCAGAAAAGTAAGTTAGACCTTGTTTTCAAAAAATTTCCTGATGACACTTGTAAACTCAGTCAAAGTGATTGGCTTAGACAAATATCCATTGCAGCCGGCTGCCTGGGCTCTTTCTTTTTCTCCTTTTAATCCCAGTGCGGTTTGAGCTATGATGATAACTTGCTGATTAAATTTCCTGATTTGGCTGGTAGCTTCATAACCATCCATGACAGGCATCTGAATATCCATCAGGATCAAATCCAGATTGGGATTGTTTCTGGAGGCTTCAACTGCCTCGGGTCCAGAATTGACCATAATGATCTCCCTGGCAAAAGGTTTGACCATCTTGGTCAGAAACAGATTGGAAACAGCATCATCTTCGGCAATCATAATAGTCAGATCCTTGATATTAAGCAAGTCCAGCCTGCTAATGGATTGGGGTGCCGTATTGACCAGATTTAATTGTTGCGGACGATAAGGAATGGAAAAGTAGAAAGTCGATCCTTTACCCGGATGGCTCTCTACCCAGATGCTTCCACCAAGAATTTCGACGTACGCTTTTGAGATAGCCAATCCAAGACCGGCCCCTTCGAAATGGCGCGAGAGGGATTCATTGGCCTGCCGGAAACGCTCAAAAATCATTTTTTGTTGGTCCTGCCGGATTCCAACACCGGTATCTCTTACATAAAACTCAAGTAAATCCCCCTTTTTTTCATAACCCAGCTCAACGGACCCATCATCGGTGAATTTGATGGCATTCTTGATGAGATTGGTAAATATGGCGTAGACTTTTTCCCTGTCTAACCTAACATTTGAATCCATATCGGAGAGCCCGGTCTTGTACAAGAGTTCTACTCCCTTGTAGGCAGCTTCCGGTTTGAAAAAAGTATAGATGTATTTTATTTGGTCGTTGATATTGGTTTCGGAGGTGACAACTTCCATTTGACCCGCTTCAATTTTTGAAATACTGATGATGTCATTTATTATGTTAAGCATTCTCTTTCCGCTCTCTTCAACGATACCAATGTATTCAAGTCTTTCTTCATCTGAGAGTTGGGGTTCCTTCAAGAGTTCGACGAAGCCAAGAATTCCGTTCATGGGGGTTCGGATCTCGTGGCTCATATTGGCAAGAAATGCCGATTTGAGTATGTCGCTCTCTTCCGCTTTTTCCTTAGCGATTTGCAATTCTTTTTTTTGATCCATGAAATCTTCGAAAAGTCTTCCTATTTGTTTGAATTCACCGGGACTCCCCTTCAACTTTTCCACAAGGTCCCTATTCTCCGTTTCAAGAATCTTCCCCACATATTTCAATGGAATCGTCATCCATCTCCGGGTAGTAAATGCTATCACTATCCATATCAGGAAAATGGAGATCAGCATCGTAAGAAACATGTAGTAGGAAATGTGTCGGTACAATTTCAAAATATTGGAAGATCGTATAAACAAGATTTGGGCGACGACCTCTTTTTTCCAGTCGTGCAGCGGAACAGAGGCAATGTTGGCAAATTCGTCAGAATTGGTAACTGAATCAGCATTCAAGATTATACTAACCTGGGCACTGCTGAGACCAGACTCACTTTTAATAAAATCCTGCCCCCATTTTCTTGCTATAAAAAGATATCCGTTTGGGTGGGTAAAAGACTTTGCAGGTGCATCATCAGAATGAACAGATGCAGCAGATATCTCAAATAGACCTTCCGGGGTGATTTGGAAGAAACTGATAAACCCCTTTTCCTTTAACTCTAAAATTGTCTCTTTCGATACGATGGCATGCAACTTCAGGTCATGGGCAGATGCTTCATGAACCAGAAGGTAGGATGAATCGTACACGCAAACATAATCTGCCCTAAACGATCTGATAATGGTAGTTATGTTGTTATTGTACCAGGCCGTGTCATTTTTGGACAGATTATCTACAAAATCTTCCCAGAAATAGTAGTCTCTGACCACTTGCTTCAACATTTCGGTTCTGGTTTCTATCAGGGCACTGGCTTCTTTTTGGAACTGGAGATGGGATTCATTCCGGATAAGTTTCTCCTGGTTCTCAGTCGTCTGATAGAATGCGTACAACAACAGTAGAAATAAGATTCCGGTAACCGAAAGCAGTAAATGGATCCGTTTATGGATGGTCGTAATTTTCATACTTTAATAGTCAGTTTTTCATTTGCGAATTTTACCCGCAAAAGCATTTACAGCATTTCGGAAGCGTTGGCTCCTGTTTGTCTCACTGGCTGAACGTTCTTACCAATCAATGATCAGCGCCGGTTGACCTTCGACAGCATACAAATTTTTCCTGATTTTATGCAAACCAGTAGGCAAACCAAGCCGGAACATCATTTTTTTCTGACTTACTTTAAATAAGGGGATTAGTTCTGTCAGCTGAGGAATGAAGGATTAGAACAAACCTGAAAATGGACCAATTCGCCATGATTTTGCATTCCATAAAAATACGAAAATATTCACTACGGATGGTAGCAGTTATTTTGATACATGACTCGGGTTTTTCATCAGCCAGACCTCTGAAACCAGTGTCCCCCATCCTCCTGAGTTTCTCCATTGTTCCACGCTCACCCTGTCACCCTTGGCTACTTCGGCTGATTTTTCGAGCCTGATGGTGAGTTCTCCGCCGGATATTGCCTTCGAAGGGATCTCATAGGTAAAGAATTCGCTCATTTGCAAAGGAAGCTCAACGTTTTTAGCTATTAAAATATCATTTGCATAAATAGATTGGCTCTTTTGAATCATTCTTGGAGCATACCGCTCCTGGTACCAGGGGCGCACAAAGGTAAATCTGATCCGATAGGAGGCCTTGGGATCCAGATGACTGTAATGCAACGTGACCCCCTGTTGCTCATCCTGGGTGAAGTGCATTGATCGCTGTGAAGGACGGTTTCCTTCCGAGAGCATTTGAGATACATAGGGTTGCCCGTGATCATAAGGGTATCCGTTGATGAGGTCCGGGGCGTTGTTGTAGGTACCGAGGTTATCATAGAACCCTCCTTCTCCGGGATTTTCATAATCCACTATTGTCGATAAAAGGGATTTTCTCTCTTTCATGTTGGCTGCCTTGGCTCTTTCCAGCTGCCGTTTCAGCCATCCAAGACCGATGAAATCGTGTTTCAGGTTGAAAAGGCCATCGTTACGTTCCCCGAACATTTGGTTACTTTCTTCGCCCAAACGAGTTGCTTCTTCATGCAAACCAACCATTTCGGGTGTTTCTGACAAGTCGAACCACGACAGGGTCTCATCAATAGATTGAAGGTCATTCCCATTTTTCAAAGCTTCCGCTATTTTTTTCTCAATGCGGGACTGAAGTTCAATCTGCTGAGCTACACCGAGTTGTGTATACCTGTCAAGAGCCCCTTTCTGCATGTACATACGCCAAAGCCAGTCCTGGTTCATAATTTCTTTTGGCATCAAATTTCCGGCTTGTTTCACGAGGTCATAATATTTTTTGACTCCAGTTTTATCCGGTAGTGGTGTCCCGGGTTGTTCCTCCAGGTTTTTTTCGAGCTGGTAAAGAGCCTCTTCCATCATCGGTGAAGCTTCACTGCCAAACCAGGTTGTGCAATATTCTTTGACCACAGCATCAAGCGTAGTTCTGGGCGACCACAGCAGACGTTGCCACATCCATTGGTTGAAATGGTCGTGATGCCCGCTGGAATGGGTAATGTCGCCAACACCGTATGGCATCAGGTCGTTGAATACCCTGAAATAATTTTGTGGACAAGCATAGAACGTGAGCCGGTTGTAGACCATGGTCAGGAACTGATCCGGCCTTCGTTCATAAATATCATGGTTCCAGTGGGGGGGGAGGTTTCCCTCCTTGTCTGCCCTGGGATACATTTGTATAAAAGCGTGCTGGGCATACTTCCAGTGCGTTATCTCATTGTAATACAGTAATTTTTGCTGAGGAGGAAGTTCGTGTAGGATCTCCTTGGGGTACAGGCTGTAGGGTCCGTAACCGGGATACCTGAAAAGATCCATCCGGTGGGTCTGCCTGTGTCCTGGCTGCCAGGAGGTGGCGTCTGATCCTGGGCCATAGCCCCATGCCCATAACCAGTCGCGCGGTTTTTCCTGAAGATAGGCGAAGATGGCCTTGTCATCAGCATTGTCAAACTTCTGGTTGGTGAAATAGATCCGGGTTCCGGGATGGTATTTATGGATGATGTCGGCCATTTTTTCAACGGTTTTGATAAATGTTAGACCATAGGGCTTGCACAGGTCGCATTCACAGCCACCGCCATCACCACCCCAGAATTTCACCAGGTCGAAAGCCGGCCGATCCTTGAAATACTTATCACAAAGGTCTAACATGTATTCCTTGGCTGCCGGCACTGAAAGGCAAACATAACCAGTCCGGCCAATGGATTCCTTCGCATCCCACTCTTCGGGAACCTTTCCTGCCGCCGTATTGGCCCCGAATTCTCCCTGGGTCATTAACCCGAACGATTTGATGAAATCATATTTGGGGCCATAATCAGTCGAGAAGATGTTGGCGCCTGCAAGCGCATAATCCAGAATAACACGCTGCATCTCTTTATCAGTCCATTTCCGGACCTTTGCAAGATTTAAAGCTACATCGCTCTGTCCCACCTGGGTACCACGAATCTCAAAAGCCGGTGCTGTCCGGATGTTTAATTTTTCAGGCAATTGCAGGATCCCATTTCTGATGCGCACCTGACGGAGAAATTCCCCAACTGCGTACAGACACCCGCGCACATCGACTCCGGCCATCAGTATAATATTTTGTGATTCAATGCCTTTAAGTAAGAATCCTTCCGGTCCGGGTTCCAATTCTGTCAGGGGCGGTATTTTAAAATCGTTCATGAGGGAGCTTATTTCCGAATGGTTTTCAGGTGTACCAAGCAACAGGTGCAGTTTGTTTTGATCGGCAGTTGGTTCAGTTCCCTGTGAAACCACCTGCACATCCACTATCCCGGCTTCCTTAAGCCTGTCGGCCAAAAGGTTGACAATGTTCATCTCAACTTTGCCTGCATTCGTTGCATGTTTGATGACAATAGCTTTATAATCCAAGCCCATAGACAATTTGGGATGGATAAATGTGCCAGCGATGATCAAAAGCGCACCATACAAAATAGGAAATGAAAATCCCCTTCCGGTGGATAATCCAAATAGGCTTGAATTTCTCATGATTGTTTAGCGTAATAGTATAGTAATAGAATCGTGTTTAAAATTAATTCATTAATTGAACTATCCTCCTCCATGTTTATTAAAATTTTGTGGCGAAAAGGCTGTCAATGAGGGATACACTGCCACGATATTTGCTTCAAAGAAGCATCAAATGTCTAATAACCGTTCATTTTATTTGAATTCAGTAGAATGGTAGGCCTGATTTTTGTATCATTGTCAAAGCAAAATTCAGAACCAATACTTTCATCATTCAATGAAAATTATACTTTGTTTGTCAGCTTTACTTGCATTTTTCCCATTTATCTCGTTGAGGGCACAGTCAATCCAAAAAGAATCTGAAGAGACTGATGGTTCAACTATCGGAATTAGTGCTGATTATGTTTCAAACTCTGAAATTTATGGGATCTTCAATAATTTTGTGACACAACCCATTACTTCCGCTACCTTCAACTACAGCGGGAAGAAAGGTCTGAATCTCGTTGTTTCCGGTCTTATTAACGGGAATGGCAATGCCTCCTCTTCAAAAAATTCACCGGAACTGGATTTTACTGGAGGATGGGATTTTAATTTATGGAACGATGCACTGTTCATCAGTCCATCCTATAGTCATTTTATTTTTTCATCCGGTGCTACTACTCTGAAATCGATGTATACAGATCAGGCAGAAGTCGGTCTTACGGGTTTATTCAATTGGTTTAAGCCTTCCGTCGCGGCCGATTACCTTTTTGGTACCAAGAATGCAATGAACTTCAACTTGACTTTGGGTTTCGACCTTAAATTTGAAAATGTCTTTTCAAAAGGAAACAGTTTACAGTTTAGCCCTTCAATTGGGACGAATTACGGTAATCTCTCCCATTCATTAACGATTCCCAAGAATTTGCTTCAGTTTTTATTGCCTTTAAGAACCACCTACGGTGACAGTTATACCATTCAGCAACTCGAAGCCAATAGTTCCATAGCGAAAAAGAAAGCGGTTGAAAAGCAATTGTCAAATATTAATTCAACCGCCACCCTCGCACAGATTTTTGCAACAAAAAACAACTTCCAGATAAACTCCGTCGGTCTGGCTCTTCCATTGAGCTATACTACAAAGAATCTGGCTTTTAATGCCGGGTTAAATATTTCCGAACCGATGAATGTACCTGGTTATCTTAAGAGTAACACAATCTTCTATTTTTCTGCAGGAGTAATCTATTCCTTTAATTTATAGCACTTTCATTGAGCACGATGGAAAAATTGACCTTGACGAAAGGGGTTGCGGCTTAAATTTGCGTATTTTTGCCTTCCCGTCATTTAACAAAATTAAGTATGCTTTTGGATCAATTTTTTGAGCAATCCGCTTATCTTCATCCTGAGGCTGTAGCGATTGAAAATTCCGGAAGAAAAATTACATATAGAGATACAGAGCTGATGGCCAATCGCCTGGCAAATTGGCTGATAGGAATTGGAATTGGTCCCGGGGAGAAAGTGGTTATCCTCTTGCCACGCTGTGCCGAAGTTATAATTGCAATGCTGGGGGTGCTAAAATCGGGAGGTGCCTACATTCCGCTCGATCCGGAAATTCCCGCAGAAAGGGTGAACTTCATCATGGAAGACTCCGGTGCCAGGCTTTTGATCACAGCGGATGAAATACTGGATAGGTTGGGGCACCTGTTGGACGCGTTTCCTGTTCTTCATATGGACCATTGCCAGAATGAATTAGCTGAGTGCTCCTCATCCAAACCATTCGTAGAAAACCGGACACCCAACGATCTGTGTTACATCATCTACACTTCCGGCACTACCGGAAAACCAAAGGGGGTAATGCTGGAGCACCGGAATGTTGTCAACTATGTAAAATCAGCCCTGATAATATACCCGATAGACGCTACCTATCGTGCCCTTCAGGGTTTTTCGGTTTCGTTTGATGCCTCTGTGGAGGAGATTTGGGTCCCGCTCTCTGTAGGGGCTACTGTTGTGATTGGGACTTTCGATATCATGCGGTCTGGAGACCAGTTTTCTCATTTTCTAAATGAGTTGAACATTTCTTTTCTTTCCTGCGCACCCACCTTGTTGTCGATGGTAAAGGCAGACATTCCCGGTTTAAAAATACTGATTTTTGGCGGCGAAGTGTGTACAACGGATATAGCACACAGATGGTGCAAGCCAGGTCGTCTGGTCTACAACACTTATGGTCCTACGGAAGCAGCGGTCATAGCTACTTATTCGATTCTTAACCAGAAGGATACTGTTACCATCGGTAATGCTTTGCCTGGATATGACGTACTGATTGTGCATGAGGACCTCCGTCCGGTTGAATCCGATGAAGAAGGTGAAATTTTAATTGGAGGTGAAAGCATTGCAAGGGGATACCTTAACAACCCGGATTTGACTGCCCAGAAGTTTGTGGAGACAGATATATTTAAGGGGATCAATGAACGATATTACAGGACTGGCGACATTGCCAGGTTTGCATCAAACGGGGAGATCATTTACATTGGAAGGAAGGATGCCCAGGTAAAGATTCGGGGGTTTAGGGTTGAATTGGCAGAGATTGAAGAACTCATACTGCAATGTCCGGGAGTACAAGCTGCAGCAGTTTCCATGGACAGTAACTCCCAGCAACTGGCAGCCTATGTCGTAGCAGACAACCAGCAGCAAATTGACAGGGAGCAGGTGGCTGCACTGCTGCGCACGCAGCTTCCATATTATATGATTCCGGCAACTTTGGATATTTTACCGGAGCTACCGATGACTACCAGCCAGAAAATCGACCGGACTCATTTACCACTTCCGAAGATACCGCTCACCTTTTCGGTTGATAAGGAGATCTTGCCTCCATTGACTGAACTGGAAAAGGAGCTGGTGAGGATCATAGCGTTGCACATTCACCGGGAGGATATCTCGATGGATGATCATTTCTTTGATGATTTGGGAGGGCACTCTCTTCTGGCTGCCTTGATTGCTTCAGAGATGCGCGAACACTCCATGTTTGAGATGCTTTCGGTGGTCGATTTTTATAAATATCCCATTCTTTCTGATTTGGCATCTGCGTTGGAGAAAAAAAGGAGTTCTATCAATGTTGAGACGGGCAAAATCCGTGAGATCATTACACCCTCGCGTTGGAGCTATTATACCTGTTCGTTTTTCCAGGCAATTTCCATGGGCTTCATCGCGCTTATATTTGGGATTGAATGGCTTGGCCCCTTCTTTGTCTATTCCTATTTCTTTCAGGCAGACTACAGCGTATTCGACTCATTGATGATGATGTTGATCAGCTATTTTGCACTTATGCCAACAATTTCCTTCTTTGCCATCGCATTCAAGTGGCTGTCAATAGGAAAGATAAAGCCAGGAAGGTATAAACTATGGGGAAGCTATTACTTCAGGTTCTGGCTGGCTGATAAACTTGTCAACATTTCACCGATCTCCTATTTCACCGGAACACCGGTTATGAATGTATTTTTGAGACTACTGGGAGCCAAAATCGGGAAAGACTGTTACGTCAATACCTCTTCCATCTCTGCCTTCGATCTTTTGAAACTTGGCAACAATGTAAGTATCTGTACCGATTCGCATCTCAAGGGGTTCACCATCTCCGATGGTTACCTGCAAATCGGGACCATTGAATTGGAAGACGACTGTTACGTGGGCACCAGATGCTGCCTGGCTCACAATTCGAAGATGGAGAAGAATTCCTCGACAGAGGATCTGACCCTGATTCCCGAAGGATTTACAGTTCCGGAAAATGAGAACTGGGGTGGCTCTCCGGCAGCTAAATTGGGGACCAATCCAAAACAGCAAAAGGTTTCCCTTTGGTCGTCAAGCAACTCCTTGGCTTATTTGCTTTCAGTCTTTCTGATACCGCTAATCACCATGATTGCCTATTTCCCCGGCATGATGGTAATTGCCCATCTGGATTACCAATCCGAAACATGGACGGAGTTGTTGCCACTTATCTTTCTGGTTGGTATTCTCTTTGTGGTGATATTGGCAGTGATCATTGTCATCCTGAAATGGTTGTTGCTGGGAAATATCAAGGAGGGCGTCTACCGGGTCAACAGCGTATTTTACCATAAGAAATGGTTTTTTGACCAACTGATGAAGCTGAGCCTCCAGGTACTTGGTACTTTGTATACCACACTTTATCTGCAAATCTGGTTCAGGATGCTTGGAGTAAAAATGGGGAAAAGAGTAGAGATTTCGACTGTCGAATTTATATCACCCGATTTATTGGTTACCGGGGATGAATGTTTTCTCGCAGATTCGGTCTCCATTGGGGCATGTGTGGTTCGGAACGGTTACATCAGAATTGCCAAGACCCATATTGGCAACCGTACTTTTGTCGGTAACAGTGCGGTTATTAGTCCGGATACCTCCCTGGGAGACGATATCCTGGTTGGAGTCTTGTCTAAAATTAGTGAGAAGGATATGCCTGTAAAAGACGGATCTTCATGGTTCGGATCACCTGCAGTTTATCTGCCGCGAAGAGATGTCAATACTGAATTTTCGGCTGAAAGAACTTACAAGCCGACGAAAAAACTCTTCATATTGCGCTACAGCATAGAGTTCTTTCGTGTGACCCTTCCCGCTGTACTCTTCATCACTTCTGCATCCCTGATCACCAACGTTACCTCATACCTCCAGGTAGATCTGGATCTATTGGAGCTTATATTCATCTTTCCGTTTATGTACATCGGGGCCGGCTTACTCGGCACAATTTTCGTGACCATCTTCAAATGGATTGTGATCGGTAAATACAGTCCTTCCAGAAAACCGCTCTGGAGTAATTATGTCTGGAGGAGTGAACTGGTGACCGGTTTGTACGAGAATTTTCTGGTATTGTTTTTCCTGAACATGTTAACGGGAACCCCTTTTATTAAATATCCGCTGCGGATGTTAGGCTGCAAAATCGGTGACAGGGTATGCATCTATTCTACGCAAATCACGGAATTCGATTTGATTCGCCTCGGGGATGATTCGGTCATTAACGACAACTGCACTTTGCAGACCCATCTTTTCGAGGACAGAGTGATGAAAATGTCGCATGTGGATATCGGAAAGGGGTGCAGTGTAGGTGGAATGTCTGTGGTCCTTTATGATTCGAAAATGGAAGATCATTCCATCCTCGAACCTCTTTCAGTCCTGATGAAAAGCGAAACACTCCCGGCAAACACCGTTTTCATTGGAGCCCCCGCCAAGAAACTTATTTCCACAATTCTGTAATCTCTTCAGCAGTCAATTGGATCGTCAGTTTTTTCAGATTCAGCAGCGAACGAAAGTGGCCCTCTTCATCAGAGGAAGATACTGCATCTGAGATTATCACAGGGAAGAATCCACGATTGGAGGCATCCCTTGCACTCGATTCGACCCCAAATTCAGTAGCGATGCCGGTGAATAAAATGGTTGTGATTCCCTTGTTCCGAAGAAGCAGTTCGAAATTAGTCCCGATAAATATACTTGCAGTATTTTTGTTAATAACAAGGTCATTGCCGTTCGGTTCAATCGTCAGGTCAAGGCCGTTGGGAACCTGGTTCAAGTTGATTAGCCTTTTGCGGAAGAAATATTTTCTGACCGGCGATTCAAAACCTTCGGGAAGCGGTGTGATTTTTGAGAACACAACCGGTACACCATTCGATTTTGCCAGCGCAATGACACTTTTGGTTTTTGCTAAAAAATCCTCCGTATTGAAGATATTCTGTACAAGCATGTTTTGAACGTCCCAAACCAAAAGGATTGTTCTGGCAGGGTCTAAAATTTCGTAAAATTCATGGTTTGTGTCCATATTCGCTATCATTTTTGGTGGATTGAAGAATAGATCTGGTTATTTGTGGAAGTTTCCTGATAAACAGAATAGCCCCAAAGATACAAACAACTCCGCCAAAAAGGATCGTTTGAGGTACTCCTATAAATTTAGCCATACTTCCAGCCAGTAGACTTCCAAACGGAGCGGTTCCCATGAAGGCCATGGTATAAAAACTCATGACTCTTCCACGCATGTCATCTGTTACGATGGTTTGCAGCACTGTATTGATGGAGGCCATTTGAAGCATCATGCCCAGTCCGGTGATGACCATCAGTGCCATGGACAAGACAAACTGGTGGGAATAGGAGAAAAGGATGAGGCCGGAACCAAAAGTGATGGTTGCCAAAGGGATGATTTTATCAAGACCTATCACGCTTTTCCTTGAAGCAAGGTAGAATGCCCCGGTTAATGCTCCAAATCCTGAGGCTCCCATTAAAAATCCGAAAGTGTGCGACCCACCGTGAAGTATCTCCCTTGCGAATGCGGGCATTAATACGGTGTAAGGCATTCCCATTAAGCTGACCAGTGCAAGCAACAGAATGGTATATTTAATAGGAATGGATCCAAAAGTATATGCAAAACCTTTTTTCAATTCGGTTAGCACTGGCTGATCACGGTGCCGCTTTTCATCAGGAATAATTTTCATTAAGAGCAAGGACCAAATAACAAATATATAACTGATTGCATTGATTAAAAAGCAGATACCTTCTCCTGTGGTGGCAATCAGCATCCCGGCCAGGGAGGGGCCAAGCAGCCTGGCGCCGTTGACCATGGAGGAATTCAAGGCAATGGCATTGCTCAAATCTTCCTTTTTATCTACCATCTTGACAACAAATGACTGGCGGGCAGGGATATCAAAGGCATTCACACACCCCAGAATCCCGCTTAAAAGTACTATTTGCCAAACTTCTATGGTATTTGAAAGAACCAACCAGGCTAAAACGGAGGCCTGCACCATGGCTAAAATCTGCGTGACAATCAGGATGTGGTAACGGTTCCACCTGTCGGTAAGAACCCCGGCAAAGGGTGAAATCAGAAAGGTTGGAATCTGGCCTACAAAACCAACTACTCCCAGTAAAAGAACCGATTTCGTCAGGTCATACACCAACCAGGGCATCGCAATTCTTTGTATCCATGTGCCGATGAGTGATACACTTTGTCCAGCAAAGAAAAGCCGGTAATTTCTGTATTTCAGCGACCGGAATATGGTTTGAAACCCATTGGTCTGTTCATCCGAATTATTTGGGGAGTTCTGGTCTTTCAAAATCTCTGTTGTGACAAAAGAACAAAAGTAGTATGATTTGCGAATATTGAGGAATCATGAACCGGGATTTTCAGTTGTTCCAAGTGTTCCATCAGATCCTCAAAAGAGCAGTTATCTAAGAATGAATATAAATAGATAATTATCATTCGCAATGAGTACAAAATTTAGTTTCTTTGAATGTTTTAAGATTTGATGATTAATAATACAAAATTCATTATTATGAACAATTCATTGTCAAACAAGGGGTTAAATATGTCATTTAGGATTTTAAACCTCAAAAAAAATGTTAATTTGACATCTGTGGTTTTTGCTCTGATTCTGGCTGCCACTTTTTTAGATAATGGCATTGCCAATGCATTGCCCAGTTACGCCAGGCAAACGGGAATGTCGTGTACTGCCTGTCATTTTTCGTTTCCCGAACTCAATTCTTTCGGCCGACAGTTTAAAATGAATGGATATGTTTTAACCGGCATGAAAACTATTGAAGCCAAAGACGACAGTACCCAGGTAACCAGGTTAAAATTGCTTAGCGCATTACCTTTGTCGGTGATGGTGCAAACATCATTTACCCACATTGCAAAAGATGTTGAAGGAACACAGAATAATTCCGTAGCATTTCCCCAGCAATTGAGTGTATTTTATGCCGGACAAGTGACGCCTCACATAGGAACTTTCATTCAAATGACCTATGACGGACACACATTTGGCATGGACAATGCCGACATCCGTTATACCAACCAGGGAAGATTAGGTGGGAAGAATCTTGTTTATGGGCTTACTCTGAACAATAACCCTGCCGTCCAGGATGTATGGAATACTTCACCTGCCTGGAGATTTCCCTCTGCCGGATCGGATGCTGCCAAAAACCCTTCAAAATCTACCATCATGGAGAATCTGGGTATGCAGGTTGCCGGATTGGGTGCCTATACCCTATACAATAATCTGCTCTTTGCAGAATTAACACTGTACCGGTCGGCACAGCAGGGGGCAGCCAATCCTGCTGATGTTACGAGTACAATGGCGGTAAAAGGAATTGCACCTTATTGGAGGCTGGCATTGCAACATCAATGGTCGGACAACTACATGGAACTGGGCACATTTGGCATTGCACCAACTCTTTACACGGAAGGGATATCTGGTAAACAAAATAAATTTACAGATGTTGGATTTGATTTTCAATTTGAACGAAGATTGCCCGGTGGAGCTTTCACGCTTCATACCTCCCTGATCAATGAAACAGAGGTTCGGGATACATCGAGTACACAAAGTACAAAGCTTAATTTTAATTCATTTAAAATTGATGGCAATCTCTATTTTAAAAACGGACTGGGTGCAACATTGGGTTATTTTAATACATCGGGAACGGCTGATGAAAATGTAGGCAGTTCCACCAACAAGCCAAACAGTGATGGTTTTATTGCACAACTGGAGTATTTGCCCTGGTACAATACCAAATTTGCCCTGCAATATGTCGCCTACAATAAATTTGACGGGAGCAAGAATAATTATGATGGAAATGGTAGAAATGCTACCAATAACAACACCCTTTATCTCCTGGTCTGGCTCAATTTTTAATAATAAAGTAATAAATCGATATGAAAAGAATTTTAACGTTCCCTGTTTTACTCCTTGCGTTGATAATGCTTGCAGGAATTTATACCCTGAAGGCCGAATCATTTAAAAATAAAAGTGTTGGTGCCAATTCCACAAATAGGACCGTAGAGGCAATTCCTGCCCCGCAGGATAAGGATCTGGGAATCGGTCCTGTTAAAAATGTGGAACTGGGCCCGTTGAACAAGAAAATGTCTGATGAAGGGAAGAGTATTTATAACAACCAGTGCATCCTTTGCCATGACCTGGATCAGAAGAAAATTGGTCCTCCTCTTAAAAATATAACAAAGACCAGGACGCCTGAGTACATCATGAACCTTCTTCTCAATTCTGCCCAAATGCAGAAGGAAAATGCTACGGTCAAGGCACTGCTTAAAGATTACAACAATTTGCCAATGCCCGATCCGGCACTCAACCAGGCAAAAGCCCGTGCCGTATTAGAATACTTGCGCTCAATTGTCAATTAAATAAAATATTGATATTTAGTAAGATAAATCAAGATCCTTTTGTTGATTCATTACCTGTATGTCCGCTTCGGATTAATTTCTGACAATTAATCCGAGGCAGGGCATTATTTTTTACATTAGACAGGTACCTTACCCAATGCTCTTAATTTTCATGAATTCAATAAATTTCTGAACTTCCTGTAGGCTTGATTCGTATAATATTCATATCAGTCTTTAATTTCTGACTTAAGCAGGATTTTCGGCCCCTCTTCCCGGCCTTTTTTTTTTGACCGGATTTCAGCTTGAATCATCACTATCTAATTGGCTGGATAATGCAGAATAGGAGAAGAATGGTAAGCATATGTTTTTAAATTTGCCAGATAATTATTGAACAGTTCAAACAGGAAATGGGAAGCGAAAAGAAAGTAAAGAAAAAAGAGGAGAAAGCTTCAAAGTCCAACATATTTGGGGTGCTTAAGCCATACAAATTGATGATATTCAGTTTAATAGGTTTTGCAATCCTGAGTAATGCAGCCAACCTGGTCATCCCGAAGATTATTTCCCACGGGATTGACGACTTCTCCAGTGGTTCCTTTTCCTACAAAAGAATTATCCTTGAATTTCTTGCTGCTTCCTTTGTCATCTTTGTATTCTCCTTTTTGCAGGGATTGTTACAGACCTTTGCCTCTGAGCGGGTGGCAAGGGACTTGAGAACCCGGCTTGCCGATAAAATTTCCCGCCAGAGCTATGCCTTTATTCAGCAGGCAAATCCCTCGAAATTGTTGACCAATCTTACATCCGACATTGATTCTGTAAAGTTATTTGTCTCCATGGCCGTTGTCTCACTGGCCTCCTCCCTGTTCATCATCATCGGTGCCACGGTACTGCTTCTTTCGATCAACTGGAGGCTAGCCCTATCTGTTCTGGCTATTATCCCTATCATTGGTGGTGCTTTCTTCATCGTTTTTCGACAGGTCAGAGTGTTGTTCAAAAAGAGCAGGGAGGTGATAGACTGGCTGAACAAGGTAATCAACGAAAGCATCATGGGGGCAGCCCTGGTACGTGTCCTGAATTCCCAGATCCGGGAGTACAACAAATTTCTGGATGCCAATACCCAGGCCAGGAACCTCGGAATGTCAATCCTCAAACTCTTTGCCACGCTTATTCCGATTGTAGTCTTTGTAAGCAACATGGCCTCACTGACAATTCTTGCCCTCGGAGGTCATTATGTGATCAGTGGCACCATGTCATTGGGCGATTTTGCAGCCTTCAGCTCCTATCTGGTCATTCTTATTTTCCCGATCATCATCATTGGGTTTATCAGCAATTTTGTCGTTCAGGCTTCCGTCTCGTACAACAGGGTCTGCGCCGTTCTGGATGCTGAAGAGACACGCGACACAGGTACAGTAAGTACTCCCCTGCTTGGCAGGATTGAGATGCAGGATATTTCCATGTATTACGGAGAAAAACCGGTATTGAAAGATGTTTCCATGGTGCTTGAGCCAGGCACGCGAACTGCGATCATAGGGCCTACTGCTGCGGGGAAGACGCAGTTGCTCTACCTGCTAACCGGACTGATTCATCCTTCAAGTGGTTGTGTCCTTTTTGATGGAATTGAAATCAATTCATACGATAAGGCTACTTTCCAGCATCAGATCGGGTTTGTATTTCAGGACAGCATTATTTTTAACATGAGCCTCCGGGAAAACATCGCATTCAACGAAGCCGTCACTCCTGAATCAATGGAGAAAGCCATCGATACTGCAGAGTTGAAGGATTTTATAGATGCGCTTCCGCTGGGATTGGATACAGTGGTAAGCGAGCGGGGAACTAGCCTTTCGGGCGGACAAAAGCAACGGATCATGCTGGCACGGGCACTGGCCCTGGATCCTAAAATTTTACTGCTGGATGATTTTACGGCCCGCGTTGATAGCCAAACCGAGGAGAAAATTTTGGAAAATATCACGAAGAATTATCCGGGAATCACACTTCTTTCAGTGACTCAAAAGATTTCATCTGTGATCAGTTACGGACAAATAGTACTGCTGGAGGAAGGTGAGATTCTGGCAAGGGGAACGCATGAAGAGTTGATGGAAAGTTGTCCGGAATATGTACAGATTTATAATTCGCAACGCAGTACCAATCTTTATGAACTATAATCTCAATTTAAAAAAGGGGCTGCAGTCCAACGAGAAGGTTAGTACCGCTGTGATCCTCAGACAATTGCTGGCATTGATGGGGGAAGAACGAAAGAACCTCTACATCGCGATGTTCTTTATTTTTATCAATGCAACCTTGAATCTTGTTGGTCCATTTCTAATGGGACATGCTGTAGACAGTTTTATTGTGACCAGGCAGTATCAGGGAGTGATCAAATATTCCATCATCTTGTTCTGTGTGTATCTCATTGCCATGGTGAGTGGTTATACCCAGACTCAACTGATGGGGAGAGTCGGGCAGAGAATGCTCTTCAATCTGCGAAACGGCATCTTTAACAAACTTCAGGAACTGCCTATCGATTTTTTCAACCAAAACAAGGCAGGAGATCTTATTTCCAGGGTCAACAATGATACAGACAAGATCAATCAGTTCTTTTCTCAGTCGCTGGTTCAGTTTATCAGTAGTTTGTTCACGATGGTAGGAGCGGGCATTTTCCTGTTGTCAATCAATTTGAAACTTGGATTGGCGGCGCTTGTACCCGCAGTTGTTCTCTGGTTTTTTACCAGAAGTATCTCCCCTTGGGTGAAGAACCGAAACTCTGTCAACATGAAGAGCACCGGAAGTTTAAGTGCGGAGATTCAGGAGAGCCTCAATAATTTTAAGGTCATTGTAGCTTTCAACAGGAGGGATTATTTTCGCAAGCGGTTTGAGGAGGTGAATGCCGAAAACTACCAGAGTGCTGTGCGGGCAGGCATTGCGAACAATATGTTTACGCCTGTTTATGGATTTTCTTCCAGCATCGGCCAGATGGTGGTGCTGGCTTTTGGTATTTACCTTATTTCCGTAGGACAGTTTTCTGTCGGATTGTTGATCAGCTTTTTGGCTTATATCGCTCAGTTTTACAATCCGCTGAGACAGATTGCCGCACTTTGGGCCAACTTCCAGGTAGCATTGGCAGGGTGGGACAGGATATCACAGATTCTGGTTCTCGAAAATAATCTGACAGTTATCGAATCAGCTCCAAAGGAAAAGACCTGCTGTCTGTTGTCTTTTCGCAATGTTTCTTTCTCTTACAACACAGGCAATGAGATTCTGAAAAATGTGAGTTTCGACCTGGAACGTGGTAAAACCTATGCTTTTGTCGGCCCGACAGGAGGCGGTAAAACGACCACTGCCTCACTGATGGCGCGGTTGTACGATCCTTCTTCCGGCAGGATCCTATTTGACGGAATTGATATCCGGTCGATGGATCCCGATGCCAGGACCTCCTCCATCGGTTTTATTCTTCAGGAGCCATTTCTCTTTAGCGGTACCATCAGGGATAACATTCTTTATGGAAACAGAAGGTACAAGGATATTTCAAACGAACAACTGGCAGAAGTTCTGTCTGAAGCCGGTCTCGACGGATTGCTCGAGCGTTTCGACGGGGGATTGGCTGCCGAAATAAACTCATCCGGAGATGGAATAAGTCTTGGACAGAAACAGCTGATTGCATTTATCCGGGTGGTAATGCGCAAACCTAAATTGTTGATTCTGGATGAAGCCACCGCCAACATCGATACGGTCACGGAGCAATTGTTAGGCGAAATCCTCGATAAACTCCCGGAATCCACTACCCGTATTATCATCGCTCACCGGCTGAATACCATTGAAAATGCAGATGAGATCTTCTTTGTGAATGCCGGCGCCGTTACCAAAGCCGGTTCTTTTCATGATGCCGTCGACCTTTTGCTTCACGGGAAGAGGGAAAGTTAAGATTTGGCAGATAAAAAAACAAAATTTGTTGTGAGATATTTGTTCATCCTAAAATAATTTTTAGATTTGGAGAAACATAGCGATAGCTAACTATGAGCATATAAATCACGCAATAAATTCAAAATTATATTTTCTAATTCTTAATAATTCTATTTATGAAGAAAGTTGCCTTAATCTTGTTAATCTGTTTAACTTTTGGAACCCTTTTTGCCCAGGAATCCGTCAAATTGCAAAATGCAGGAAATGACGCGTTAAAAGCCAAGGACTATGCCACTGCGCTCGGAAATTATGAAAAAGCGATGGCGGTATGGGGCAATGCGCCAAAGGATTCAGTGATGTTTTACAATTGCGGGATTTGTGCCATCCAGATAAAGGATTTTGACAAGGCGATTAAGTATTTTGACCTCGCTGCAAACAGTAATTTCAAGGCGGAAGATGCCACATTTTACAAGGTGATGATTTATAAAATTCAGAAGAACAACGATGCCTATCTGAAAGCACTCAACGATGGTATTGCAAAATACCCCGAAAGCGCCAAGTTCAAAGGTGAAGTTGGCAAGAACTTCCTACTGGAAGGTGTTGGTCATTACAACGGTGGAAATGCCTTGTTGAAGGGTGCTGTGGACAAGATAAATACAAAAAAATACAAGGATGCCAATGATCCAGGCTACAAAGCAGAAATCGCCAAGGCAAAAAAAGAGTTTAGCGAAGCTGTGACTCTTTTTGACAAGGCAATTGCTGTCAACCCAGCCGATACCAAGGCACCGGAGTTGAAAGCAGCCTGCGAGAAACAAATTAAGGCATTGTAAGCTCAAACCTATTTCCAATTGGACTGAAGAGGCTGAAATATACGATTTCAGCCTTCTTTGTTTATCTTTATCAGGTGTTGCCATGTCACGGAAGATCCTTCAGTACGGTTTACAAAGAAATAGTGAAGTCCTTGATTCATACAGGCAACTACCGGCAATAAATATCGGTCAAACGTGTTATTTGAAAAAACCATGTGCCAATTTTCAAAAGATTGCAGGAGCTTGCTTCTGCTGTTGTTTTTGTCAAGCCAGGCTGTTGCGCAAAAGCCAGTTGGGGTAGAAGAAGTTAGCCGCTGGAAAATCAATCTTTCGGGCTCAATCTCTTGGCATACAGACAACCGACTCCCGCATTCGGACCATATCGAGATGAGTGGAGACAGCATTTCTGCCATTCTTCGTTACAAGGTGAACGCAGACCAATCCTTTCAGATCGACCGGCAACTGGTCTGGCCCATGTTGCGTACCGTGCCGAACAATACCCATGCCAGCCTGAGCCGGATTATTTCAATCGACCTTATCGGGAAGGTCAATATCAATGGCCGACCCTTGAAAGGGGAAAAGGTGACTGAAATATCGCTGAACGGGATGATGTCTATCAAGAGTTTTGCCGATGGAATTGACATTGAGCGGCTTTTGTTTCCTTCCACCGAACATCCGGCTTTTTACGAGTCTTGCAAAATTACCAATTTGCAGGAAAAGCCGATTTCGGTCGAGATTCCCGATTACCAGGAAGAGTATACCACCGATCCGAACAAGGGAGTAACCGGGAGTTATATCATTGATGCCATTTCGAATGGGAGTGGAAGCTTCCTGCTGAAAAAGAGTGAATCGGTGGATTTCGGACTGATCTTTTCGGCGCGTCGAAAAGGGGTAAATCGACTCGAAAATGGAGCTGCAACTGAAAAGGAAAAGAGAATGAATGCCGTGGCCTCCTGGCAAAATGAATTGGTTTTGGAGACGCCTGACACCATACTGAACACTGCCTTCGCATTTGCCAAGATCAGGGCCGCAGAGAGCATCTTCAAAACGGCAGGGGGATACATGCATGGGCCCGGAGGTGGTGCCTACTATGCCGCCATTTGGGCCAACGACCAGGCAGAATATATTGGACCATTTTTCCCGTTTCTCGGATACCCAAAAGGTAATGAGGCTGCATTGAATGCCTATCTTCATTTTGCCCGCTTCATGAATCCGGATTATCACCCTATTCCTAGTTCCATCATTGCCGAAGGGAAAGAGATCTGGAATGGTGCCGGTGACCGGGGAGATGCTGCCATGATTGCTTATGGTGCTGCCCGTTACAGCCTTGCCTTGGGGGATGAACAGGTTGCCCTGAAACTATGGCCTTTGGTAGCGTGGTGCCTGGAATACAACAGGCGGCATGTTACGGCCGATGGGGTGGTTTCCTCCGACTCCGATGAGTTGGAAGGGAGGTTTCCTTCGGGGAAAGCCAATCTTTGTACCTCCGGTTTATACTATGATGCATTGCTATCGGCTGCAGCTCTGGCAAAAGAACTGCACAAGCCTAAAGCTCTGGTTGCTGCCTATCAAAATCAGGCAGCAGCTATCCGGAAGGCAATAGAGGCATATTTCGGCCGGACAGTCGAAGGATTTAAAACCTACAGATATTATGATGGCAACAAAGTGCTCCGTTCCTGGATCTGCTTGCCACTGACTGTAGGTATCTATGACCGGAGCGAAGGAACGGTTCAGGCTTTGTTTTCTTCCAGGTTATGGACTGTCAACGGACTTGCTACCCAAGCCGGAGATTCTACATTTTGGGACCGTTCCACCCTTTATGCCTTGCGTGGAGTCTTGCAGGCGGGAATGAGCCAAAAGGCAATGGAATTTCTGAATTACTATTCCCGAAAGCGCCTGTTGGGAGAACATGTCCCCTATCCGGTGGAAGCCTATCCGGAAGGTGGCCAGCGGCATCTTTCAGCCGAAAGCGGACTCTATTGCCGTATCTTTACCGAAGGACTGTTTGGAATCCGTCCATCAGGATTGAAAAGTTTCTCGATCAAACCCCAGCTTCCAGCCTCCTGGGACAAAATGAAACTTTCACGGGTTCATGGATTCCAGTCTGTTTTCGATTTGGAGGTTCACCGGGAGGGGAAGAAACTCAGGCTGAAGGTAATTGGCCCAAAGGGAGTCATCTCAGATCAAATCATAGCGAACGGTTCTTCTGCAACCATCAGATTGTGAAACTTTCCAATTTTTTGTCCAAAAAAAGTGATCCCAGCAACCGGAAATGATGAGCATTGCCGGTTGCCGGGATTTAGCTTTTAGCTCCCCGGTCATGGATCCATGGGTTCATCCGCGTCGATCTGCAAAGAAGAAACGAGCGGAAAAAATTCGGCCTCTGTTTCAGAAAGCCTTTTCCCATTTGTGTAGGGGGAATATCCCAGTTCCTGCTTGCAGCGATCCTGCATCTCCTTGTCGGTGATGTAATAACTTTGTTCTCTGGTCGTTGAGGTGATAGAGGGTTTGTCCATCGGGAATCCATAGCGGAATGCAAGCCTGACACAATTGCGCATATTGGTCGTGGTATGCCGGGCATGGGGTTCCATGATGATGACATTTTCGGGCACATTCATTGTCTCCATCAGGTATTTTTTCATCTCCTCCGCTTCGCAGAATTTGGTCTTGTAAGGATGTGCTTTCCCCCCGGAGACTACAATGAATGGTGCAAATCCTTCCTTCCACCGATAGGCGGCTACCCTGCACCTGAGCATCCCGATAGGGCTCAGCGGTTCTTCGCGGATCTCGGGTCCTTCGCCCGGGACCAGGATTAAAGCGTATTTATAGTCTGCCCAGCGGATGGTTTTGACCCGTTCAAAAGCCTTTTTATTACAGGTAGTTTCCATAGGTTCGTAATCGGCTATCCGGTTGCGGTCGTTGATCTCAAGGAGGCGGATAGCGTAATCCATCGTTGGCATAAAAAACAGGGTTTCTTTTTTGATGTCCTCCCAGACAGTATTGGAACAATCATTAAGAACGTAATGGTAATCTTTATGCTTGACATCGAAACTGATTGAATCAATGCTGGGATAATTGGGCTTCCTACTTCTCGCACCATAGACCTCTATCACAAAATTGATGGCTTTTGCATCCTGCTCCCAGGCTTTTTTCAGCATCTCCTTTGGCTCCAGAGTCTGAAACAGAATGTAACACCCAGAGGGTACAAGGTGTTTTTGCACCAATGCCTTTAATTCCTGGTGTGTATCATAGAGGGAAAGAAGTCTTGCTCCTATCCTTTGAACTTCGGAATCGGTGAATTTTATGTTCTCGAGGTAGCATTGTGCGATGTCGCCACAATTCTTGAGTGAAGTGGTTAAAAAGTCCTTCTTTGCCTGGGCAATTTTCACCAGTTCAGCATCATTGGAGAGGAGTTTCTTTACTTCAGGCAGCTGTGAGAACAATGTCAGCAAATAGTAGTTTTTGGATTGGACATAACTTTCGGCTTTTACCAATTGGTATTTCTGATCCGGCAGCTGACCGGCTATCAGGTTGAAACTCAAAAAAGAGAGGAATAGTAGCAATAATCTGTTCTTCATGATGTTTGTTATTAGTTGGCACGTTACATCCAGATTGGAAAGGATGTTGATTTGGAATCCGACCACAAAGCTAAGATTTTAACTAAAAATACCACTTGGGTTTGGTCCAAAAAATAACCGTTTCGTAATGAAGGATATTACGGATTTCAGCTATTGGAAGTAGTAAACAGAGTGCTGAATTTTACTGTGCAAAATATAGGGAAGGATCCTGGATGACAGATTTAATGTAAGACGTGATCGTTCTATTTCCGTTTTTTTCGTAGAAAGGCAACAAAATTTTCAGGTAGTCGATCAACGTCTCTACGTTGGTAGATAAATCGTTGGAAGGCTCCCCGTAACTTTCATCACCACCAATAAAGGCCTCACCGGAAGTAATACGAACGCGTTTTTTTTCGAGTTCGTAGATTCGTGTGGTAATATCTGGCTTTTCCATGGTCTGGTTGGAGCCATAGATATGAAGCGACAAGCTTGACTGTTTTGAGAGATTTCCCATGGCATGAACCAGATTGCCAGTAACAGGCACCACTGTTCCTGCCGGTATGATCGCTTTGTCTGCCAGTAAGATAGATTGGTTTTCAAGTTGGTAGAGCCGGTGATTGACCTCTCCTAAAATGCAAACTGCACCCCAGTCGGATTGACCATGGTTATGGATGGCAGTAAAGTCGTTTGGAGACCAGGACATCAGGAATATGGCAAAATTTCCACCCTGATAAATTTTTGTACGCCCGTAGCTGTATTTCGGTGAGTGGTCAAAATCAGCAAGATGCCAAAAATTCTCCGCCTTAAATTGATAGGTTGGCAGAAATCGGATCAGTTCTTCATTGGCAAGAGTTTCATACTGTTCCATTTCTGAAATGAGTGCACTTAATTTTTCAGGCAATTTATTAAAGATCTCCATTTTTTCTCAGCGAATAGTTTCGCTAAAATTATTTATTTGGTGCTTCATCATACACAGAAGGTGGCTTTAATATTCTTGTTGATAACCTATAAAATTTAATATTGGAGAGTGAAATCTTGCAATACCGAAACGGGTGAATGAAATTTACATTGGCAATGAGACTCCATGACCCTTTATTTTTATTTTTTGCTATTTTTCTGCCCGGTATGTTTTGCACTTGCAATGAGAGTATTACTTTTATACTCTCTGAGCAAAACAAACTATCAAACACTTTCTTCAATTGTCTTTTTTTCAATTCGGAGTCAAACAAAATTATACACATGAAAAACAGGAGGGATTTTTTGAAAATTTCGGCTGCTGGAACGGCCGGTTTAATGTTATTGGGCACTGCAGGTACTAAGGCTGCTGCTGCCGTAAACAGAAAAAGCTTTGGTATTGGATTGCAGTTGTACACCATTCGTGACGCCATGAGCGCCGATGTTCCGGGTACACTCAAAAAGGTATCAGACATCGGTTACCAGAATCTGGAAGCTGCTGGCTATTCCAACGGTAAATTCTATGGCTATTCACCAGTCGAATTCAAAAAGATTGTCGAAGGATTGGGCATGAAGGTGATCAGCAGTCACGCGGCTGTCGAATCCAAAGGAATCACGGTGGAATCTGCCAAACTGATGGCCGACTCCCATGCTGCCCTTGGGGTTAAATATTGCATCCAGCCTTGGGTAAATGATGAGGACCGTACCATTGAAAAATACAAGCAGATGATTGGCGACTGGAACAAGGTCGGCAAAATCATGAAGGGTGTCGGAATCCAGTTTGGTTATCACAACCATAATTTTGAATTTGGGACCCTCGACGGGAAAGTACCTTATTTTGATATCTTCCTGCCGGAAATGGACAAGGATCTGATCACCATGGAACTCGACCTTTTCTGGGCTTGCAAGGCTGGACAGGACCCGGTTGCCATGTTCAAGAAATATCCCGGCAGGTTCCAACTGCTCCATTTTAAGGATATGCACCACAATCAGCCACCTTTCTATCAGGTAATTAAAGATGATGTTTGCAGCGTGGGCGAAGGAGTGATCGATTTCAAGAAGATTTGGGCCGCCAGGGATATCGGCGGTGCCAAACACCTTTTTGTGGAAGATGACAACCAGGGCAACGGAAAGCCTTTTGAGGGCATCGATATCAGTATCAAAAATATTACAACCAAGATCCTGAAGTAAGGAAATCTTGGAGAGAATTTTAAAACCCTGCATCTTTGAAGTTGCAGGGTTTTATTTTTTATGTTGCTACCACTATTATCCTACTGGAGATTTTGTACCTTCCCGGTTAAAGAGGTACAAATCACAGAACCCAGTTTTAATAAGTCGACAACTGCATTGACCGTTGTTTCTACATGAAGGTAAGTATGTATCTCACTGGTGATGTATATCTTATCCGGGGAATTTATTTTTTTGATAAAGTACCTGATTACCGGTTTTGCATAGGATCCTTTCGCTTCAAACTGAATGTTTTCCAATTTTGAAGACGAACGTTGAATCTTACTACTATTGATTCTGGGACTGCATCCAACCAGAAGCAATGTTAAGACAACAATGGCTAATAGGCTGTTATTTTTTCTCATTGGAGTCGGATATTTGATTCATTTTTTCCAGGGTTTTGATCAGTGTTTTCCTCGCATCGGCGAACAGTGAATAATCTATCTCATAGGGAATGAAATCCCTGCTGATCTCCTTGACCTTCTTCATCCTGGCCGTTATGTTTCGGACAATCCCCGTCATTTGATTTTCGGCCTCCCGCGCTATGGCCTGCTGTTGTTCAGAACCCTCCTTAAATGCAGCAATCTTGCGTTTCAACATCATAAGCAAATGATAATCTTCTACGCCATCCCGGCTGGCCTCCCACCTGCGTGATGGAATGATGTTGGTGCCGTCATTGTAGATGGCGTCGTAATCATCCGGTGCGGTCACTCTCCAGAGATTGTTGACATTGTTGGAGTTGTAGCACCAGAATCCGCATCCGGTCAAACCGTACTCGAAGGCAAGCCAGGCCTGGGTGCGGTAATGTCCCAGCGGGTGAAAAGTCCGGGCCGGGCTCGGTGCCTCATAGAACCAAAGTCGCTTGTTCAGTCCATGGAAATAGTTCAGCAATCTCCCGTCCGGATCCTTGAGCAGATCGATCTGCGGACTGTAAATATCGATCAATCCCTCGAAAGCTTTCATGGTTTCGGGCGTCACCATGCCTGCCGGATCGATGTAAAGCTGCATATCGGGCGAAGCCGCCCTGATCTCTTTGGCAATATTGACGGCTATTTCTATGCTGGGATAGCCTGTCAGTGCGGGTTCATCCATCACATAAATAGCCCACTGATCCCTCGTGATGCCACGTTCATCCATTCCCTTGTGCGCCAGGGTATATGCCTCCTTCAACAGCGTAGCATAAGCCTCTTTGGTTACCTGGCGACCGTTGGTTTCAACAGACAAGGCACTGGTAACAAAACAGACAATCTTATCTTTTAAGGGGGTATAATATTTATCCCAGTGAGACCAGTCTGCGGTGAGTTTTCCTTCACTGTCCAGATAAAACCGCGGACCAGGCAGCATCGAAAGAACTCCAATTTTATGATCCAGCAGATCCTTCACGACCATCTCGCGCATCCTGTCATCGGCAATCTCAATGGAGCTCCAGGTGTTAAAGGCAAACTCATTCTTTTCAGGTACCCTGACTGAACTAACATCCAAATTGACAACTATGTTCTGACGGGATGCGACAGGGCTTACGGATTCAAAACCAAGCCTGAAACGGAAGTGACCCGGTTCGAGTGACCTGGTGTTGATTTTTACCCAAAGCTTTCGGCTGTCAAAGGCTCCAAGATGGATGGTATTTCCCTCGTTCAATCTTGGGATTACCTCATCCACCATATTTCCCCTGCTATCAGGTGTAAGGATTGCTTCACGTAGCTCGGCAACACTGCCAAAATTGGTGGCTTTTCCCTGGTCATCAACCAGATTATAGGGATAAACTTTTACCACCTGGGATGATTCCGTCAGATTGGTCAGTTCGAAGGCAATATCTTCCGTCTCATTTCCCATTGCAAGTACCGAAACGAAAGTGGTATCCGTAGTTGGATGAATTGGAAAGATATTTTCCGGACTTACATCATTCCATGGATTTGGATTCTGCCAGACGAAGAAGGATCCCTGGTGACCGTTTTGCCTGATTTGGGCCAGAAAGCGCGCATACTTGAGTGAAAAATCGATCTTCTGCCTGTTGTTTCCGATCGCTTTATTGGCCGCCTCTTGCCTTTGAAGGTCCCGGAGCGCCGTAGCTTCCGTCAAAAGTGCATCAGCGCGACCGATCACGGAAGAAAGTCCGACAGAAAGTGAATAATCAGAGGCTGGCAACTTGTGTACAATTTCATCCAATTCCTTTTTCGAAGCCCTGACATAAGCTCTGTCCATGAGGAAACCCGTAGCATCTACCTCAACCGATTTGCGGATCAGTACCTCCCTGGAACTCTTGTCACGGATGGTGAATTCGAGGTGTTGCACTTCAGCGGCAGAGACAGTATAAGGCACTTCAAACCTTGTGTCCTTGTTCTCAGACCATGTAAAAACAGAACGGATAAGACCATGGGCATCGGTCATCCGTGCTTCACAGAAAATATCTGATCCTTTGTACGAGGCTGGCAAGGAAACTGTGAGGCTGTTCTTTCCGATCAACGATGCCATTTGGTCCGAAACAGGAAGGATACCAGCCGGTTTGATATCCATTGGAATTTTTACATTCAGAGAAGACCTGATAAATCCGGTATTTGCTGGACTTTGCTTCCAGCAGGACCAGGGAGTCTCACCTCCGGCTTTTGTGCCGTTCAAAGTATAGCTGACGATGCACTTTTGGGCCTCATCTGCATAAATAATCTCCGGGATTTTATCTCCGTTGAGATCGGCAATCACGGGAGAGTTCTGCCTGTCACCACCCTCCTTGTATTCCCGGATTACCTTTCCACGTTCATCCAGTAAAAACATGGTTTGTCCATCAGGGCCTGTATTCCGGCAGCCGCAGAGTATTTCGAAATGTCCGTCATTGAAAAAATCTGCCACTCCCGCGGCAAAAAACATGCCGCGTCCGCTCAGCGTTGTTCGCCATTTCAGGTTGCCATCCCAGTTAAAGACATTGACGGTATTTCCTTTGTCCACGACAATTACCTCCAGTTTTCCGTCATGGTCGAGGTCGGCAACGCTGGTTCCACCATAGTTTTGCATTACCGTTGCTCCTTTCCATTTCAATTTACCTGAATGTGCATCCAAAACGACAATAGCAGGATAAGGGGTGGTATTGCTGTGCGGCATAATCAATTCATAGCGGCCATCTCCGTCCAGGTCGGCCAGGGTAGGGGAAGAACGACCATAAACGCCGTTGGGGATTTCGGTGTGCCACAAATAGCGACCCTGATAATCCAGACAGAAAATTTTGCCTAAATCGGTACCAAAAAATATTTCGGATTTCCCGTCCCCGTCAATATCTCCCACTGCAGGGTTGCAGGCTCTTGGCTCAGTCAATACTTTCCATCGGAGGGATCCGTCGCTGTTCAGGCAATAGAGCGTACCAGCCTTTGCGTTGAAAAAAGATTCAAGTTTTCCATCCCCATCGATATCGGCCAGCACGGCTCCACCGAAATCATACAGGTTGTCCTTTAGTTCGTTCTTCCAAAGCAACTTCCCGTTTTCATTGATGCAGTAAACGGTTCCGGAAGTGGTCGGAATGACGATTTCTGTCTTGCCATCCTTTTCCAGGTCGCCGATGGCCGGAATCATTACGTCTTCTGCCGTCTGGAATTTAAAAAGCTCTTTCCCATCCGGATCAAGCCTTACCACACCATAACCCACCCCAACGACGATGCTGTTGGCATGAATGGCATCAGGGAAAGGCAATGGATTGCCTGACCCTGTGGATCGCCCTGCCGGTGCTGTAATTGTGTATTTCCAGTTGGTAACCAGGTTTAAATCCTGAGCCATCCCTTTGAGAAAAGGTAAGGCAACCAAGATTACCGGAATTAATTGTTTTAATTCAAGTTTCACGATTTGATTTTTAGTGTTTCAGAGAATCTGAATCAGATCAAAGGATTCTCTCAAATGTCAGTTGATTCGGTACTAAATTATTGAAAACGGCTGATATTTCAATCTATTTTCAGCGGAAAAGG
>Ga0118677_10001840_pt1 | contig 43931 bp, 7 predicted proteins | sample AliMusrvi5mmetaG_FD_86154 | JGI IMG/M metagenome (GOLD analysis project Ga0118677, IMG submission 86154)
CCTTCGCCCTTCGCCCCTTCGCCCGTTCGATTCGAATCGCCCGCAATCCTCAATCAGTACCATTTAAACACCTTCAATCCAATTATAAACGACACCGTTCCAATCACTGTAAGTACCAGCGCTTCGCGCCAGACATCCAGGAAGCCGGCACCTTCATTGAAAATACTTCTGAAACTATCGGCAATCATGGTTAACGGCAGGTATTGGATCACAGGCAATGTCCAGTCGGGGAAATTATGGTAGCTGAAGAATACGCCGGAGACGACCATCATAGGCGTTACAATGGCATTGATCAGGCCATTCCCAACTTCCGTATTTGAGGTCCGCGAGGATACCAGTATTGATATTCCCGAAAAGGCAATGTTCCCGGCTATAAACAACACAATCAGAGCTGGCCAGCTCCCCTGAACTTTCACCCCAAAATAGAACCAGCCAAACAGGAAAAGCAACAGTGCTTCTGCCAGGTTCATTGAGAAGCGGGCCGTGATCAGTGCAAATAAAAGGTTCGACTTTTTCATCGGAGTGGCCACCATTCTTCGCAAAAGTTTTTTCGACCGGCGTTCAATTATGGTATAACTGATTCCCCAGCTGCAGGCCATCATGATCCCCATGGCCAGCAGTCCCGGGATAAGGAAATCGACATATCGGGTTCCGGAGATCGTAAACGGCTCAATATCTGACTGATTGGCTGCATATGAAAGCTGTCTGCCGGCTGCCAGGTTTGATGCAAGCTGGTAAGCTGCTTTTGCTTCTGCATTGGCAGGATCAAAATGATATTTCGATACGGTGGGCTGGTCTTCGATAATTACCGATACTTTCCCTTTTTTAATTAAGGTGAAGGCATTTGACCATGAAGTCTCAACAAAGGTGAGGGTGGCATCCCCAAGTTTTTCATTTTTCAGAACGATGGAATAGGAGCTATCCTTCTTAACGGCATTGGTGGAGAGATAGGCTATCAGTTTTGTCTGGTGATTCTGATCCTTCTCTATAATCTCCTTAACAATAGCCAGTTTTGCCTGCACACCCCCTTTTTGCGTAAAGGCGATACCCAATCCCCAGGCCATCAGAATCGGGAAAACGACTCCCCAGAAGATGACAGACGGTTCGCGGATAATCTCCATAAAATGGGCTGCAATTAAGCGGTAAAGCTGATGGTTGGTTATTCTATTCATACAAATGGCGTCCTGTGAGTGAAATAAATAATTCATCAAGTGAGCGGTAGCCGCTGCCTAGTGCCAGAATCTCCTGAAGTGTCCCTTCACCCAGAATATTCCCCTGGTCCATAATGACGATCCGGTCACACAAATATTCAGCCTCCTCCATATAGTGGGAAGTAAGAATCAGAGAGGTATTATGGTTTTTCTTCAGGTCGAGCAGGATATTCCAGATTTCACGACGGGCATTGGGATCAAGACCCGTAGTGGGTTCGTCGAGCAACAATATTCTGGGCTGATTCAGCAGTGCGACACCTAAGGCCAGTCGCTGACGCTGTCCGCCGGACAAATTATCGACATACGCATTTTTCTTATCCTCCAGGGCAATCAATTTAAACACTTCATCCACGCGATAGGAATTGAGCTTATAAAAACTGGCAAACAGCCGCATGGTCTCCCAGGCGGTGAGTTTGTCGATAAACCGGGTCTCCTGCAACGAAAGACCGATCATCTGGTGCAGTTCATGCTGGTGGTGTTTCCATTGCTTACCTGCTATCAAGATTTCACCCTCATCGGGATGCTGTATCCCCTCAATCATCTCAACCAGGGTGGTTTTCCCGGCTCCGTTCGGACCCAGCAATGCCAGAAATTCCCCGGGTTTTATATTAAGGCTCACCCCTTTGACCGCCTGCACCTCCTTGAAGGATTTCTTAACCTTGCGGACCTCAACGATATATTCAAAATCTGACATAGTGATTTAAGTTGTAAATATTGAGAGTTTGTGAAATTATCCAAATAATTCAGTTTATAAATTATTCAATTCTTTATTTTATTCAAACCTCACCTCCGGTAATCCCTTTACAATCGCTACCGTTTGAATACTCACGTTGATAATGCTTAGCAGCAAATCGAGGATATATCGGGGATTACCCATTTCGGTGGCCCAGTCGTTGGGGTCGTTGCGGATGCCGCTCTCCTTGTGCGTGGTGATTTGGTATCGCTCCATGATCCATTCGATAGCGCTTTTGCCATTGATGACATATTCGTATGCTTCGGCTGGTATGTTGGTGATCGTGATATGGCTATTGTAAATGATCGTATCCTTTTGATCTTTTTTGGGGAAACGCATTTTTTCAACTTTAAAGAGGAGTGTTGGGTTTGGGGTATTGGGTTTGGGGTATTGGGTTTGGGGTATTGGGTTTGGGGAATTGGGTTTAGAGGTTGGGGCGTGGGGTTAATGCTTTCCGTAGCGCTGTCATTAATCGACCTACTGACTGAATTTGATTCTGAATCTTTACCAATGTTTGGTATTCCAGATACTTGATCCGATGGGCTATCAATAGATGAGTTTCCAGTTCCGTGAGTGACCCATTTGATATTGACAGAAACTGAAGATATTCCTTCCGTGTTTTCCTGCCGTATCCCTCCGCTATATTTGCCGGTATCGATACCGCTGCTCGTCGCATCTGACTTGTCAATCCGTAAATTTCCTCTTTCGGAAAGCTTTGAGAACTCAGATAGATCAATTCTACCAGGTTCATTGCTTCCTGCCAAACTATCAGATCTTTGAATGAGTTGATTGTTGTCATGATCATTTATTTTGTTTTCAAACCCCATACCCTGTTCCCCAAACCCCATACCCTGTTCCCCAAACCCTTTGATAATATCATGGTACGCATTTTCGATATTAATTGCGGCAATATAATAGGCGAGCAATACAATTTCATTCGCATGTAATTCGTTTTTGTATTTGCGCTCCAGGTCTTCGGGTTTGATCAGGCCACTTTGCAGTAAGCGCGTAATGAAAGTTCCCGTTCCCGTAAATGGATCAAGCACATGAATATTTTCGTCGGAGATGGTTCTGCCGAATTCCTTTTGCAACACATGGTCTACGGAATGGATAATAAAATCGACCACTTCGACCGGTGTATAAACGATCCCCAGTTTCTCAACCATTTTTGGGAAAGCGGTTTTAAAGAACTTGTCGTACAGCTCAATAATAATCCGCTGTTTACCTTCGGCATTATCGATACCTGCGGCACGCATCCTGACCGATTCGTAGAATTTCTGCAATATTTCGGTATCCTTTTCTATTGAATCGCCTTCAAGAAGGTTGAGCATCGTTTGCATCGACACCGAAATGGGATTGTTTTTCACAAACGAATATCCCTCGAACAATGCCTCAAAAACCGGTTTGGTAATGATGTGCTGCGAAAGCATTTCAACCGCCTCCTGTTCGGTAATACCCGGATTGATGTTTTTACGCAGACCACCCAAAAAATTGGCAAATTCCTGCTGGTGGGTCACATCTTCTTTAATCAACCGGTTGATGCGTTCGCCTTGCCGTTCTGCAATATCAGCCACACTCTTTGCCCATTGTTCCCAATAATTACGCGTGCCTACCTTTTGCACCATTCGCGCAAAAACAATGTTTTGCAATTGTTCGAATTGCAATGCCATTTGCTGGCTGATCGTCTGATTCGAATATCCGGATTGCGGTTCTGCAGCAATGGGTAACCCATCGTCTTCGAAGGTATATTCGGGCCGTCCGACCAGGATCTGCATCGGCCGGCTTTTGTTGAGTTCAATTTTGTTTACTGTGGCATTGAAACGGTCGTCATGTGCGCGAAGCGCATTCAATACGGTCCAAACCACCTTATAACGTTCGTTATCATTCAATGCTTTGTCGGCTTCCACATCCGAAGGAACAACGACCGGAATAATTATATATCCATATTTTTTGCCTGGTGATTTGCGCATCACACGTCCAACCGATTGTACTACATCCACCTGCGAGTTGCGTGCCGACAGAAATAATACGGCATCGAGTGTAGGAACATCGACCCCTTCGCTTAGGCACCGAACATTGGTCAGAATCCGGCAGTCGGTTGGATTATCGCCCCCATCTTTGAGCCATCCCAGCAATTCATCGCGTTTTGGCGCAGACATCGTCCCATCGATATGCTCCGATGCGACCGATACCATCTGTTCTTTCTTGGTTACAGGCAACGAATTGATATAGACAGAGGTGGTGCTATTGAATGTATTAGTTATCTTTTTTGAGATCGCGATATTCTGGCAGAATGCAACTGCCCTGCGCATCGGTTCAGGATCGCATGCTTTGAGAATCCCCTCATCGCCCAGTATTTGTTTCGACAACGCATTGATGCAACCAATCAGTTTTGAGGCATCGTCGCTATTGATTTCGTTTTCGTCATTGGCGATCATCTTTTGAACGGCAGGTGGCACATCCTGGTCACTTAGAGTAAGAATCAACACTTTATAATCGGTTAGCAGATTGCGTTCGACAGCTTCTCCAAAACCAATCCGGTACATCTCTTCGCCATAAAGGGACACATCATCCATTGAACAAAGAATGGCTTCGGCCTGTGCCGCTTTCCCTTTAGCATCATCACTGTAAAGACGCGGTGTGGCGGTCATATACAACCGTTTTCGTCCCTTCAGAAAATCGTTGTCGTGAACTTTTACGAAGGCCGATTCATCCTCATTGTCGAGTGTCACTCCCGTTGTGCGGTGTGCTTCGTCGCAGATAATCAAATCGAAAATGCCATATCCGTCCGATTTTTTGATCAATTCCTTCTGTGTGCGTGCTATAACATCAATTGATTGGTAAGTCGAAAAAACAACTGTCATTCCGGCACCTTCAATTTTACGTAACTGCTTAAATTGATGGACAATGTTTTTTACATCGGTTGAAGCCGGAAGTGCAAGATCAATAATGCTGAAACTATCTGAATCATCATTTTTCGATTTCTTACGCGAAATTTCGGGATCGGAGCAAATGCAGATTGCATTAATGGGTTCCCGGGCATCAGCTGTCCATTCCCTTAAAGTCTGCCCCAGGAGTGATATGGATGGGACAAGAAACAAGATCAAACCTGTGCCGTTGGTTTCATGCTCGGCAATTCGGAGCGATACAAAGGTTTTGCCGGTACCGCATGCCATAATCAGTTTACCACGGTTGGCTGTTTTGAAATATTCGTGGGTATTATCCAGTGCCGCTTTCTGGTGCGGCCTAATCTCTTTCTTTGGGGTCCGTGAATGTTCGCCCGTAATCCCCAATTGCAATTTTCCCCAATCGACAGGAGCTTCCTGTAAATCGGTAAGATTTAATCGCGTAACGGGCGGGTTTTGATTTCGGATGGCTTCCGTAGCATTGGCGCCCCATTTATTGGTAGTCGAAATCCATAGCCGGTGCGAGAAGCTCACCGTTTGATAATTCTCATTTTTAAATTCCCTGCTCGACATCGAAAGAAACGAATCAACTGCAGGTTTATCAATGTAGGTATCTTCACTGAAGCATTTGCATTGAATGGCCCAGTAATCACCTTCAATGGTGAGCGCTACTAAATCGATACCATTATCCTGTCCACCCAGATCTTTCTTGCCATGGAATTCACTCCAAAGCCATACGCTTTTGAATAAGTATGCATATTTGGGATCCGTTTGAAGGTAAGCCTGCATTAAGCGCTCAAACTTATCGCCTTTGTCACGTTCGGAGTAAGCCAGTTTTCGGAAGGAGTTTAATAAGGTTTGGAAGGTTACTTTATTCATCCTTTGGTTTATTGTAGCTCTATTTTTAAGTTAAATGATGAATAATGTTTTGTACAAAAATATTCAATAACATTAAAATCAATAGTATTTGGATCGGCGTTCAAATTTATCAATAGTATTGATTACTTCAGATATAATCGTGATTTTATTTGGAAGTTATTGATTGGAAAAACCGGTGCCGAATTACCGATTATGTTCATTCACCTTAATTTCTCCGGCAAACTACAACGGTATATTAAGGCCATTGAATTTTACTCCGGTTTTTTTGCAAATATCTTTGGTATCCAATAGTTTGTCTACGGATTTCTCCGGAAAAACTTGAAAAACCAACAAAAAGAGTCCGTAATTCAGTAAAATAAGTCCGGCTTAGTCGCATATTTCTTCGGCGGGGAATAAAATATCTGCAATGGCGAAGTTATTTAGTTGGTAAGGGATCAACGAAAGTGAACCAATAAATTTAGCTTAAGCGTTTGGAAGTTTGGTGGTTGGTCTTCCCGGGAAACGTGCTGAAAGATCGTCATAAACACTTTTTAAACCCACCTCCCCTGCCGCAATGGCAGATTTAAGGGCGCTATAAAAGGCCAGAGATGCAGTGTAAGCTTCACTTCCGACCATTAACATAGTGTCGTCAACTTCCTCAACTAGTTTTTGGGCCGGTGCTGCAATTTGAAAAAGCCGGTTAAATGCGTCGACATCTTTAGCATATTCAGTAATATCCAGATATTTAGGGAGGACATCAGGGTTTTGCCGGGCATAATCAATGGATTTAGATACAAAAGCCTGTGTTTTATTTCCCATTTTGGGCAGTGCACGCCGCTGTTCAGGCGTAAGTGTGATGAGGTTAGGTAAATTCGAATGAATCATATCAAGGCCAGCCTGGATATGATTCATGGCTTCGTCATTAATGACGATGGAGACGTTGTTTTTCAAGTTTATAACAAATTTAAATTAAGTAAAATTTAATGATATTTAAATTTAAAACTAATTTTCGATAAAAGGAAATGGATTAGAATAATTAATTCGTGATTAATGTATTTTAAAACAGCTGCCAATAACCGGACGAAAATTGAAAACTGTTTTCAACAGTCAGAGCCCGACTGGCACACTTCAGGGTCCGACTCAAAGTCGGGCTCTGACTATTGGGCAAATACCAAAGATTTTCTTAATTTTACACGTTGCTAAACAAAACATTCATTCAGGAGAGATGCCAGAGTGGTCGAATGGGACGGTCTCGAAAACCGTTGTACTGGTAACGGTACCGTGGGTTCGAATCCCACTCTCTCCGCAAATTATTCAATATCAATTTATTATGTATTTTTAATGTCTTTTTACTCACGAAAGCTGTAGAACGAGCAATTTTTTTCAATGTTTTGGCAAACCTGGATTAAGTCAGGTGAAAGTGCCCTAAAATCCCAATTCTCAGCGTCTACTTTGTGATTACGCCCCATTCGGCCACGTAAAAACCTTCCCGCTTAAAACCTGATGGAACGTTATGATTGGCAATATCTATTTTTTCATTCGCCCCTTTTACCGCATAAAAAAATCTTAATTCATTGTCTGGTTTAACCGAATAGTTTACCTGCACCAATTGGTTTATCAAATCCATTTCCTCCGGGTAAATCATATAGAAGGGATACTTTTTAAATTTGAATGGAAGTGGTAATAACCAATCCAAATCCCAGGAGCAGAATACCGCAAGCTAATTGTGTGAATGTATTCTTCATAATGCAGTGTTTTTAATATAAAGAGAGGATTTACCCCGAAAACAGGTATATAGGTAATGTTCTCAGATCTTAAGCAGTAAATTTAGTCTTTTTTGCAATTCATCCTTAATTTATTGTGTTTAGAATATTTTGGAACCCGACATTTTTTTCTACACTTCCTGAAGATCAATAGCCAGGTAATTATAATCAGATTTCGCCCCGAATGCAGCCTGTGAAGAGCGTACTATTGTCATCCATGATATATTATCACCTATCATGGAATGTCTGCATTTGTAACTCTACTTAATGATAATGATTTTGCCTTTTTAAGATAATTAATCAATAAATACCAATGTTTATTTTTGCTGTAATCCCCTTGTAGCGGAAACATTCTTTGATTATATTAACTTAAAAAAATATATTTTGTTGTTTTTTAAATATTCTGAATTAAATTTTTTACCTTTGGTTATAGCTTTTGCTATCCTGCTTCTTCTGAGTGCTATAGTGAGTAAACATTTGTAATTACTAACCTTCTTCAAATGACTTTATCCATGAAATTCAGGACTAACCTTTTCTTTCTATTCGCTTTTTTTTGTTTAATGGGTATTGTTCAAACGGCTGTGATTGCCCAGGAGGTTGTACGTTATAATCCCATTTCTACCGCTGTTCCATTTCTGACCATTACACCAGATTCCCGTCATGGCGCCATGGGGGATGTTGGTGCTGCCACCTCTCCGGATGCAAATTCTCAATACATGAATCCTTCGAAATTTGCCTTTGACGGGGAGAAGTGGGGATTTTCGCTCTCTTTTACCCCCTGGTTGCGCCAGTTGGTAAAGGATGTTAACCTTGCTTATCTCTCAGGATTTTATCAGCTTGATCCTACTCAGGCAGTTGGTGCCTCACTCCGTTATTTTACCATGGGGCAGGTTAATCTCACTTCAGTAGATAAAACAAATGTGGGAAGTATAAGTCCGGGTGAGTTCGCCCTTGATTTTAGTTACTCCAGGAGGCTGAGTGATAATTTTTCAGGTGGTGTATCGTTACGTTATATTCATTCGGATCTTTCTGGCGGTTTTGCGAGTACCCAGACCGGTGCTGAGACATTCAGTGCTGGAAATGCATTTGCCACTGATGTTTCGTTCTATTATCAAAGCAGACTGGGAAAGGAAGGCTCAAAAAATTCGATTGCTGCAGGGGTTAATTTTTCCAATATGGGTTCGAAGATATCCTACAATCAGGGGACGACCAAGGAATTTCTGCCGGCCAATATGAAGCTGGGTACCACCTTTACCACTGATTTAGGGGATTCCAGTTCTTTCTCACTTTCGATAGACTTAAATAAACTGCTTGTTCCGACTCCGGTGAACAGGGTTGATGCTTCCGGGAACGTCATTTCCGACAATAATTCAAGTAAATCTGTGATAAGCAGCATCTTTAGTTCATTCACTGATGCCCCGGGCGGGATGAAAGAGGAGCTTCAGGAAGTTACCCTCTCTTTGGGTGCTGAATATTGGTATAGGAAGCAGTTTGCTGTAAGAGCTGGTTACTTTAATGAATCGCAGTATAAGGGAAACCTGAAATATTTTACTGCCGGGGTAGGGGTGAAACTGAATGTTGCGGCGATTGATGTTTCGTATTTAATACCATTTGAGCACAATAACCCTTTGGCCAACACGATCCGTTTCACCATGCTCTTCAACGTCGAATCATTCCTGAAACGAAAGAAATTAGGTCCTGTAATCATGTAACGGGACTATTCGGAATCTATAGAACCACCTTAACGGTAGGAACCATAGCAACTTCAGAAACTCTGGAAACTCTGGAAACACCTGAAACCACAGGAACCACAGAAACCATAGAAACCACAGAAACCACAGAAACCACAGGAACTACAGGAACTACAGAAACAATAGAACCATTTCCTCAACCTCTGAACTGAAAAACAAAAAAATAAAGGATATGAAAACCCTTCACCTCTCCGAATCTCTGCCAAATTTTTCTATTCCCGGTTCAACCGGAACCTTGTTCCATAGTTTTGATTTTTCAGGATATACTGCCAAAATTCAGGATCGTGCAAGCTCAGAGGCAAAAGAGCGCCGTTTCCGGAGATGCCTTTCTTCGGTCAGAGTGGCTGTTTTGTTTATGGTCGTTTTATTCATATCCTCTTTTACACAGGCGGCAACCAAAACATGGTCTCCGACAACTGGGGGAGTATGGACAACAGGCACAAACTGGAGTCCAAGTGGAGCACCCTCTACCAACGATGATGTTATTATAGGTGCTGCATCTTCGAACATCACTGCTGTGCCAACGATAACATTAAATAGTCTGACCATCAATGGAAACTGTACCCTTGCTGCTGGAACTGCCGGTAATATTATTACTATTAATAATACATTAACTGTTGGAACTGGAATAACATTATCATTGTCATCTAATAAGCTAAGTGTTACCTTGCTTTCATCGGCAACAGGAACGGTCAATGGCACCATAGCAACAGGTTTAACTGCTACTGTAATTACCAACAATGGGATACTTATCATGGGTCCGGCCGGAGTTATAAGTGGTCTTGGTACTTTTATTAATGCAGCAGGAGCCACCCTTAAAGTTGGCTCACCTGTTGGTATCAATACTACGGCTGGATTAAATTATACCGGCAATATTCAGACAGGAACAAGAACTTACACAGCAGGGGCGAATTATGAGTATAATGGAACGGCAGCTCAGGTGACCGGAACGGGACTGACTGCAAATCAGCCAGCCAATTTAACGATCAGCAATACTGCAGGAGTAGTAACTCTGAGTGCAAATACCACGATAACCGGAAACTTAAATATTCAGACCGGTGCCAATTTAAATCTCTCTACCTACACTGCTAACAGGAGTGCATCTGGAGGTGGGACCCTGACCATTGCCGGAACCCTGCAGTTGGGTGCTGCATCCGGTGGCCAGACCGGAAGTAATTTTCCAATAAACTTCTTAAATGTAATCATGACAGGTGGAACTGTCAATTACAGCCTTGCAGGAGGCGGTCAGACTATTTATGCAACACCAACCTATAATAATCTGACTCTTAGCAATACGGGTGGATCCCAGACAGCCGGTGGAGATTTGACGGTTAACGGAACATTGACAACAACTTCGGGTGGGACCTTAAATTTGGGGACAAATCTACTACTCGGAACCCTTCCCACCATTACAAATAGTGGTACAATCCGAACTCAGAATACGACCTCGGCTCCGGTCCCGTCCGGATTGACCTGGGGAGGAACGGGCGCTGTTCAGTATGATGCAGCAACCGGCGGGCAAACTGTAATGGCTGGAACCTATACTATTTTAAATATAAATAATACAAGTAATACGGATGCTGCTTCGGGAGCTATCACAGCTGCTACTCTTAACATCACAGCTGGCGGTTCACTTAACATGGTAACTTATGATTTGGGTTTAACCACTATTGCAAACGCCGGAACCCTCCGGACGCGAAGTGTTTCGGCAACCCCCATTCCATCCGGAATATCCTGGGGCGGAACAGTTCAATTTGATGCCACATCAGGCTCACAAAAAGTGGTTACCGGTACCTATAATAATTTAACCCTAAGCAATACTAGTGGGGTCCAGTCTGCAATCGGTAATCTGACTGTCAACGGAACATTGACCACAACTGCAGGAGGTACACTTGATATGGTAACCTACCAGTTGCTGGGAACGCTATCAACAATTGCCAATGGCGGAACAATCAATACCCAAAATACGGGTGCTACCCCAATCCCTTTGGATAAAAATTGGAATGGGACTATTGTTTATAATGCAGCAGCAGGTCAGACAGTTGTAAGATCAAATGGCTATACTTACCTTAATCTTTCAGTTGGCGGAACCAAAACATTTACGGATGCAACCAATGTAAAATATCTTTCAATCGGGACCAACGTTATTGCCAACCTTGGCACAGGGCTGTCGCATAATGCGTTGACCTTGACGATGGGCGGAGCTTTGCAATCGAATGGAGTATATGGCAGTTCTAAGTCTGCTGCTCCTACGGCGACTCAAAATGATACCTATTTTGCCGGAACAGGTGTGGTGAATGTGTCAGATGTTGTAGGTGCCACAAAGTTAGTGATCACTGGGAACGGTACTCAAATTGCCGGTGCGACCCAAACGATAACCATTACTGCGAAGGATAACTTCGGAGCTACAGATGCCTCCTACATCGGTGATAAAATACTCACCTTTTCAGGGGCGAATTCATCACCTGCTCCTGCGGGTACCAATCCGACAGTAACCAATAAAAATGGTTCTGCGATTGCCTTTGGTACCTCCAGTACCATTACTTTCAATAATGGGGTTGCTACCGCCACAATGGCCCTTTATAAAGTTGAGACTGCCTCCATCGCTGCAACCGATGGTATATTAAATATTACCCCTTCGCTTTACCAACTTTCGGTCGCAGTATCTTCAGCCGCACTGGATCATTTTGTAATTCAACTTAATTCGCCCCAGGAGGTTGGTGTTGCATTCGGCGGCAGTTTAACGAATACCCTTGCTGCACTGGATGTCTATGATAACGGGGTTACCAATTTTAATGCAGCAACCAATAATGTTACCTTTACTACTTCAGCGGTTGGCTATTCTGTTACAGGGCTCGGAAGCGGAAATAATAATGTTTTAAATCAGACAGGAAGTTTTAATGCCACAACAGGTGTTGCCGATCTTTCGGGAATGATTTTTGGAGGAACTCCCGGCAGCTATACTTTCACGGCTACCTCTTCTACTGTACCTACAAAAACAGTGACTAGTAGTTTAATCACGATTAACCATTCCAGTCCGTTTACTTTTTATTCAATCGCAAGCGGAAACTGGAATTCAAATACAACGTGGTCTTATTTATCCGGCGGATCACCTGTTCCTGTAGGAATATACCCCACTGCCCTTGATATTGTAAATATTCAGTCAAGCAGAACGGTTACAGTGGCCTCTGGGGCAAGTTGTGCCACAGTTACGGTAGGAGTGGCAACTTCAGCTAATGGTATAACGATCAGTGGTGCAAATTCACTTACAGTTTCCGGTGCAATTACCATGAATTCACCAACGGCAACACTGAATAGCACAATTGCGGTTGGGACAGGAACTTTAACCGCTTCCAGTATAGCTATTCCGGGAAGTGGTACGAGCGGCAGAAACACGATAGTTTCAGTTTCAACCGGTACAATTAATGTTTCCGGCAACATCAGTTTTTCAGGAACAGCCACTACGGCTCAATTAAACTTTACAGGAGCCGGCACCTTAAATATAGGGGGTGATCTCGGTAATGGCGGATCATTTACCCGTTCCACGGGAACTATAATCTTCAATTCAAACGGGTCACAAAGCATTGGCGCATATACCTACAATAACCTGACACTTTCAGGATCAGGGGTAAAAAACTTTGCCTCCGGAACAACAACCATAAATGGGATTTTGTCGATGGAAGGAACGGCTACCACGACCCTAACAGGCACGCTGGTATATGCTGCATCCGCGACATTACAATACAAAGGGAGCAGTGCCCAGATCACCGGAGCAGAATTTTTGCCCACATTTCCTGCATCGGGAAATGCAACAGGTGTGATCATTGCCAATACAAACGGAGTTACCCTTGGCGGATCACAGGTCGTTAATGCTCCTGTTACCATTAATGCAGGAGCAAACTTAAATACCAGTTCAGTCAATAATTATGCATTAACATTTGGCGGAAACTTTACGATCAATGCTACAGGGTCATTTACGGCCAACGGATCAGCTATCAGGATTGGCGGATCAGGTACCCAGAGTATTGCAGGCTTTACAACGACAGGGCTGGTATCAATGGTTAAAACCGGAGGTGTCGCTTCTTTTACAGGAAATGTTTCAGGAGCGGGACTTACCATTAACGGTTCAGGCGGAACGTTAACCCTTGATTCGGGAACCCCGTTAACCCATACGTTTACGGGAGATATCACCCTGACTGCCGGAACCCTCAACGGGGCAAAAAGTACCCTCCAGGTAAATTCACCGGGAGGAACAGCCTGGAACGGGACAGGATCCCTTTTCACTCCGGCGACCGGAACCGTAGTCTTTGGCGCCGGTGACCAAACAATTGCGGCAACAGCCACAACCTTCAACAACGTGATATTTACCAATTCCGGCACAAAAACATTAGGTTCTGCAACAACAGCAAATGGGACAATCACTGTTGATGGCGGAGTTACAGTTAATAATGGTGTTTCACTTACTGCAAACGGTTCATTGACGGGCGCCGGTTCACTCTTGCAGGAGGCGAATTCACAGCTGAATGTCGGAAGTACAATGACCATAGCAGCCATAGATGTGTCAACAAACATCAATACGGTAAACTTTTCAGGTGGTGCACAAACGGTAAATGTGCTCAATTACTCGAATTTATCACTCTCAGGCACCGGGACAAAAACATTAACTTCAGGGCTCACCATCAGCGGGGCGCTATCGATTTCAGGCAGCGCTGCTGCTGACCCGGGGATTAATTCGTTCCCGGTGAACACGTTGTTTCTGGGTGGTGCAAGTATGACTTCAGGTTACTATGGGAGTACTTCTTCCATAAATGCCCCCCCGGCCAACCAAAGTACATGGTTTTTGGCAGGTTCCACGGGAGATGTACATACCTTAACCGGCTGTATCATTGGTACCTGGACTGGGAATGCCAATTCGGACTGGAATACCGCTTCAAACTGGTGTGGTGGTTTACTTCCAGGTTCTTCAACAGATGTGATAATCCCTTCAGGGGGAAACCAACCCATCATTAACACAGGGAGCGCTGCGTTTTGTAACAATTTGACAATCTCCGGCGGAGCTATCTTAACCCTTGCGGGGAGCAATTCGCTGACCGTTTCCGGGAAAGTGACCAATAACGGTACTTTAGTCGTCTCGGGGACCAACAATACACTTTCAATATCGGGTGACCTGACCAATAATCATATTTTAACCGTATCAGGGACTAATAATACCCTTTCGATTGCTGGCAACTGGTCAAATACCGGCACTTTTAATCCTGGTGGAACGGTCAATTTTACAGGTACGGCTCAGACCATCAGTGATGTTAGCGGTACAAATAGTTTTAATAATGTCACATTCTCGGGTTCCGGGACTACGACACTAAGTATACCCATAATTGCCAACGGCGCTTTTACTATTAGTGCCGGCGCATTGGCTACCTCGAATAATGCAGTAACATTTGGGGGAAGTTTTGTCAATAATGGCCTGTTCACAGCAGGTGCTTCCCAGATTACCATTGCCGGAGCCTCTACCCAATCGATATCAGGATTCACAACTTCGGGAAATGTTCTGATGACCAAAACCGCAGGTGTGGCCACATTTACAGGGGATGTAAATGCAAATGGTTTATCGATAAATGGTTCCGGTGGAACGCTTGACCTTGGTTTACTTCACACGCACACCTTTACGGGTGACTGGATAAGAAATGCCGGAACGCTGGCAGGGAATACAAGCACGTTGAACATCGGAGGAAATACAATCAACACGGCAGGATCCTTCATACCTGGTTCCTCCACGGTTAAATATAATGGCACTGGTGCACGAACCATTGCCAATGTAACCTACAATAACCTTACCTTATCGGGCTCAGGTCAGATAAACAACATAGGTATCACGGTCAACGGCATACTTTCGATGGAAGGAACTACCACGGCCACGGCATTGCCAATATACGGCTCTGGAGCCACATTACAATATAATGGCGGCGGAGCCCAGATCACCGGACCTGAATTTCCCGATACCTGGAACGGTTCGGGAGGTGTTATTATAGCCAATACTGTCGGTACAGTCACCCTGGGCGGCGCAAAGGTGATTAATGCACCACTTAACATCAATAATCCTTCGGCAACGTTAAATACTGATGCAGCCAATAGCTTCGACCTGACCTTTGGAGGAAGTTTTGTGAACAGCGGAACTTTTATTGCCAATGGATCCAACATTACGATCAGTGGAGCGGGAACCCAGAGCATTGCCGGTTTTTCAACTACCGGAAATGTTTTAGTTACAAAAACAGGGGATGTAGCAACTCTAACCGGAGGTTTAAGCGGTAACAACCTGACTATTAACAATGGTACACCGGCTGTGCTCAATCTTGGCGACGGATTAAACCATTACTTTTCGAAGCTCACCATGGGTGGCAACGGGCAGAATCTCGGTACATTTGGAGGAACCGGATCGACAGCAACTTACATTACTACTGCATATTTTGCACCATCAACGGGAATCTTGCATGTTGCGGCATCTGACTGTATAACAGGCACCTGGTTTGGCGGCATAGACACAGACTGGAATAACGGGGCAAACTGGTGTGGCGGTGCAGTACCGGATGCGACTACGAATGTCAACATACCTTCGGGGGGAAATCAACCTGCGATCAGTGCGGCGGCCTTCTGTAATAATATTACGATTAATTCCGATGCTACGCTGACTCTCGGGACGAATACCCTTACGGTTAGCGGGAACTGGACAAACAGTGGGGGGGCCTTGCCTTCAAATGCAGGTACGGTTATTTTTAATGGTTCAGCTCCTCAAACGATCACGGGAACCAATGCTTTTCATCACCTTACACTTTCGGGTACAGGGATAAAGACACTAAGCGCCGGCACCTCAATTGGAGGGGATCTTACGTTAAGTGGAACAGTAAGTACAGCTACTGTTGCGAACCTGATCCTTGGGGGCAATCTTTTGGTGGGAGACGGGACCAATGCCGCAGCATTTACGGCAGCAGGATTTGCACTAACGGTTACCGGAAATACAACAGTGGCAGGCGGTTCAACGTTAACAAACTCAGCCCCTCCTGCTACAGGTTCAAAAATATTCACAGGTCTGACTACCATTAATTCAGGAGGAACCTGGACCAATTCAGGTAATTCGCCCGTTACCTTCAGCGGTGGAATAACCAACAATGGCACTTTTACATCAGGAACAGCTATTCACACTTTTAATGCCAATTCACAGATCCTTAACGGGACACTCTCTATTCCGAGTGTGACTGTAACCGGAATTACACTTACAAATAACGGTATGCTTACCGTTGGAAATGCATTGGCCGGGACCGGTGGATTAACAAACGAATCATCTGCAAACCTGATAATCGGAGGCACTTCAACCATAGCTACTTTAACAGCGACAGCCAACGGTAATACGGTAAACTATTCCGGAACATCCCAAACCATAAAGGCCACAAATTACTACAATCTGGCATTCTCAGGAAGCGGAACGAAAACGTTTACGGCCAATCTAACCATTGGCGCAGATTTGTCAACGATCACCGGTGTTATGATCGACCTGGGAATTTACACCCCGGCCTCTGCGACCTATACTTTGGATGGTATTCCGCAAACGGTCGATTCCTCATATGGTGGAACCGGTTCTTCGGCAGATCATCAAACATCCAACTTTGTAGCAGACCCCGGTTTGCTGTTAGTCGGGAAGGCGTGTGTCCTTGGCCATTGGATGGGGACACTTGATACGGACTGGAACAAACCGGACAACTGGTCCTGTGGAAAAGTGCCTACGGCAGCATCGGACGCCTACATCGATGATATATCAACCACAAGCGGTAATTTTCCAAATCTTACGGTGGCAGCAGCGTGCCGTAATATTACGATTCAACCGGGAGGAATACTTCAGATATCAGGAGCCAATACCTTGACTGTTAATGGTAACTGGACGAATAATGGCACGTTTACAGACAATTCGGGGACCATAAATTTTGCCGGTGCCACACCGATTATCAATGGGGCAACCACCTTTAACAATCTGACCCTTTCGGGTTCAGGATTGGTGACCTTCAACACGGTGCCTACGGTCAACGGCGTATTTTCCCTGGAAGGGACATCAACCTTTTCAGCCGTTCCGGTTTACGGTAGCGCTGCCACTCTTCAGTACAATAAGCCAGGCCCGTTCACTGCCGGTTCCGAATGGATGACCCCATTTGCTCCCACAGGTGGTGTTATCATTTCCAATACAGGAGCTATAACCATCAATGCAGCCAAAGTGTTTAATACGGGTGTACCTTTGACTATTAACGGTGGGACTTTAATTACCGGGGGCAATCAACTTACCTTCGGTGGAAACTATATAAACAATGGTGGGACGTTAACTGCGGGAAGCTCTCCGATTGTGATTGCAGGGACGATGACTGCACAAAGCATTGCAGGTTATACAACCACCGGCCTCACAACAATGTCAAAACCCGGAGGAACAGCAACATTCACGGGAAATGTTAGCGGAGCCGGACTTACAATCAATGGAACAGGAGGAACACTGAATTTGGGTACAGGACTGACACATACCTTTAATGGCACCTGGACCCGGACCACAGGTACTTTGGACGGAGGATCAAGTATTATCAATTTTACGGCGGCAACGGTATCTACCGGAACGGGGGGCACTTTTACTCCCAGTGCCGGTACAGTAGCCTATTCATTAGCTGGCGCCCAGACAGCACCTGCCTTGACTTATAATAATCTCACGCTGTCGGGCAGTGGAGCGAAGACGTTTTATCTTGCATCTCCCACAATAAATGGTATACTCTCACTTGAGGGAACAGCAACCGTTAGTGTTAGTTATTATCTTTTTACCGGGCCTGTAACTTATGGTCCAAATGCAACGCTGCAATACAATACATCCACCCTAAGAACAGCGACTACGACCGAGTGGATAACGCCATTTGTGGCAACCGGAGGAGTGGTTATTGCAAATACCGGGGCAATCAATCCCGGTGCTGCCGTGGTTTTCAATTCCACCGCTCCACTGACGCTCAAAAGCGGAGCGTCCCTGAATATGTCCACATTTTTGCTAACCTTAAATGGTAATCTGGTTAATAATGGTGCAACAACCAGTGGTTCAGGAGGCCTTCTTATCACCGGAACATCAAATCAAAGCATAGGTGCATTTACAACCACAGGAGCGGTTAACTTTACAAATACAGGAGGTACCGCCACGTTAACCGGAAATTTAAACGGTGCTTCGCTGACCATAAATGGTGCAGGCGGTACGTTAAACCTGGGAGCAGGTTATACTCATACTTTTTCGGGACTTGTAACTCTTACTGCAGGTACTCTGGATGGTGGTTCGGGCGTCCTGAACCTCCCGGGAGCAGCAACACCTTTTACAGGTACACTTACAAACTTTATTCCCGATGCAGGGACGGTCAATTATTCCTTTGCCGGTGACCAAACAATTCCTATTTTTCCTTACTATAACCTGACGCTTTCGGGAAGCGGTAAGAAAACTTTCACTACTGCAATGTCGATCGGCAATAATCTGACAATAAATAACAGTCCCGGTGGTGCTTATGTTGATCTGGGAACGTTCTCTCATTCAGCGTTAAGCTTAAATCTCGATGCGGTTCAATATCGTACCGATTCCTGGGGGTCTGGAGCATCGCCAGCTTTGCATCCTGACAACACCTACTTTTTATCCACTTCAACCGGTTTAATTTATCTTGGTGGTACCTGTATACCTGGACTTTGGTCGGGTGCATCAACAACCAACCCTACGGCCTGGGAAGATGTGACCAACTGGTCGTGTGGGGTATTGCCGGGGATAACCACCAATGTAGTAATCCCATCAGGCCTGGCCAATTATCCGGTCATCAATTCGGCGGCATCCAGTAAAAGTATAACCATTCAATCGGGTGCCAAGCTTGCTATAAGCGGGCCAAACTCCCTTACAGTGATTGGCAATTGGAACAATGGAGGCACCTTTACATCCGATCCTGTGGTGATAAGTACTTTAACAGTCGGCGGAAACCTAACCAATACGGGAGGTACCTTTTCTCCGGGGATAGGTACGGTTATTTTGAATGGCAGTACCCCTATGATTAGCGGAGGGACAGTCTTTAACAACCTCACCCTGGCAAGTACCGGGTCGGTGACTTTTGGATCAGGAACGACGACAGTTAACGGGATTCTTTCGATTGAAAACGGAAGTGCAGTGAATGTTTTCACAGGCTCATTGGTTTACGGAGCAAATGCGACACTTCAGTACAATTCAGGATCAACATCGCGTAGCTCCTCACCAATCGAGTGGCCAACCCCTTTCACTGCCACGGGTGGTGTGATTATCAATGGGACGGGTGGCAGTGTGATCAGTGTTGACCAGGCTAAAACGTTTAATCCCGGCACCTCTCTTACACTCAACAGCGGGGCGACCTTAAACATGTCGAACTTTTTACTGACTATAAGTGGTAATCTGGTGAACAATGGGGCAACGACAACCAGTACCGGGGGACTTACTATTACCGGTGTAATTGACCAGAGTATAGGCGCTTTTACGACAACAGGTCCAGTGTTGATGACAAAAGGAGGAAGTACGGCCACATTTACGGGTAATATAAATGGAGCCACTTTCACCGTTAACGGACCAAATGGAACTTTGAATCTTGGCACCGGGTTAACCCATACCTTTACGGGAGTGGCAACGCTTACGGCAGGAATCCTGAATGGTGGTTCAAGTACCCTTAGTCTCTCAGCAGCACCTACCCCGTTCACCGGTGCAGCGGCAAATTTTATAGCGAACGCCGGTACGGTAAATTATTCAGGTTTGGCAGCTCAAACGATTGGCAATTTTACCTACTATAATCTTATTTTTTCGGGCACCGGAGTCAAAACATTCCCGGCAGCAATCACGATTAACAATGATCTTACCATTATCAACGATGGAACAAGCGGCGCCTCCGCAAATCTTGGATCATTTACCCATCAATCCATCTCGCTGCACTTCAACTCCGTTCTTCAGGCCACCGGATCATGGGGATCAACCTCTATCTACGAAACAGCAATAAATCAAGATGTTACCTTCTTTGGAAGTACAGCAACGGGTATCCTTAATGTAGGTGCTGCCTGTTTACCGGGTACGTGGACAGGCGCAGTGGATTATAATTGGAATAACATTGGAAACTGGTTGTGTGATGTATTGCCTGATGGGACTACAGATGTTGTCATTCCATCAGCCGGGGTGACGGTTTTTCCGATTATTTCCACAACTTCGGTGACCATCAAAAGTCTCACCATTCAATCGGGTGCCTCTTTGACTATTGATCCCTTAAATCCTGCAAACATTGCTATCACCGGAGTCTGGTCAAATAGCGGCGTTTTTAACCCAGGTACAGGAACCGTTATTTTTAATGGTGGAGCTCAAACCCTTACAGGAACAACAGCATTTAATAACCTTACCTTCGGCGGAAGTGGTATAAAAACGCTTTCGGGCACAGCAACAATTAATGGTACCCTTTCGATGGAAGGTACTGCCTCTGTTTCAGCCGCCCCTACCTATGGATCCACAGCTACCCTTCAGTATAATAAATCTGCCCCCTTCACAACAGGTGCAGAATGGATCAACCCTTTTACCATTACCAATGGAGTTGTTATTACCAACACAGGTGTAATAACCCTGGGTGAGCCCAAGGTCTTTGGCGCTGGTATCCCCTTAACCATTAACGCTGGTGCCACTCTGACACCGGGGACAAATCTTTTAACCCTGGGAGGTAATTTTATAATTAATGGGTCAGGTGCCGGTGCGGGTGTTTTTACCAGCGGACCAGGTGGCGTGACCATTACCAATACGATGCCAGCCCAAAGTATTGCAGGTTTCACAACAACCGGAACTGTTTCGATGACCAAAACAGCCGGTACAGCAACCTTCACCGGTTCTGTAAATGCGGGGGGCCTCACCATTAACGGAACCGGAGGAACATTGAATCTTGGTACAGGTTTGAACCATACTTTTAATGGTATCTGGACTACGAGTAATGGGACACTTGATTGTGGATCGAGTATTGTTAGTTTTATTGCACCTGGAACGTTATTTTCCAGAACCGGCGGAACTTTTGCCCCTAACGCCGGCACTGTTGCCTATTCATTGTCTGGTGATCAGACAGCGCCTCCATTAATCTATAATAACCTTACCTTATCAGGCAGCGGAATCAAGAATTTTGCAACATCGCCAACAGTGAACGGTGTTCTCTCTATGGAGGGAACTGCAACGGTTAGCAAGACCATTGCTTACGGCCCTAATGCAACACTACAATATAATTCAACCACCAGGACTGCCTCTACAAACGAATGGATTACTCCATTTACCGCAAGCGGCGGGGTAGTGATTACAGCCACAGGAGTTATCACCGCAAATTCAGCCAAGGTATTCAATGCTACCGCACCTCTGACGCTCAATAGTGGGTCAATCCTCGATATGTCCACCTGGTTATTGACTTTAAATGGTAATCTGGTAAACAATGGTGCCACAACCAACGGATCAGGCGGACTTACCTTTGCCGGTACGGCCGACCAAAGCATCGGAACCTTTACTACCACCGGAACAGTCACCATGTCAAAATCCGGAGGTACCGCCACTCTGGGGGGTATTTTGAACGGAGCTGCGCTTAACATCAACGGGTCGGGTGGAACGCTGGATCTTGGCCCTTTATTAAGTCATACCTTTTCGGGAGATATTGCTCTGACTACTGGTACATTAAGCGGTAATTCGAGTACCTTAAATGTCAACTCAACCAGCCTTAGTGCCTGGAGTGGTCAGGGTACAGTTTTCAGCCCCGGAAATGGAAATGTTGTTTTTGGTGGAAATGCACAAACCATTACTTCAACTTCATCCATTTTTAATAATCTGACACTTTCAGGTACTGGAACCAAAACATTTACCGACGTAATTATTGTCAACGGAACAGTTTCGATAAATACCGGTGCCCCGGTATCACTTCCTGATTTATCCAATTCAACCGCACAATTACTCTATTTGGACGGGTTGCCATCTGTACCGTTAAAGGGATCTTTTGGCTCTACAGCTGCTGGAGTTCCTGCTGCTAATCAATCTAATACCTATTTTTCATCCGGTTCATCCGGTATTTTAAATGTGGGTATTTGTCCTCCGGGGATATGGGACGGGGCAAAGAGTTCAGACTGGAACGATCCGGACAACTGGTGTGGAGGGCTACCCCTTTCTACAACAGATGTGACCATTTCAGCAGGTGCGGGAGTTACCTATCAACCGGAAATATCGGGTCTCATTACCGCTCCGGTTTGCCGGAATATTACCATAAATTCAGGCGCCTCGCTAACCTTCACCGGAGCCAATACATTAACAGTTGGCGGCAACTGGACCAATAGTGGAACATTTACAGCAGGTTCAGGTATTATTGCAGTTAGCGGAAATTTGAATAACTCCACCGGTACCTTTAATGCGAATACAGGTACTGTTATAATGAATGGTGCTACACCCACAATCAGCGGAGGTAATACATTTAATAATCTGACCCTTGCCACAATCGGTGCTGTCACATTTGGAGCAGGAATTACTACAATCAATGGAATCCTATCAGTCGAGAACGGAACCAATGTGAATATCTTTACAGGATCAATTGCCTACGGAGGCTCAGCCACACTGCAGTATAATGCCGTTGCATCAGCCCGGACGGTTTCTTCAGAATGGCCCGCCACGTTCAATTCTACAGGCGGTGTGATCATTAAAGGATCGGGAACTATTACCGCCAATACTGCCAAGACTTTAGGAACAGGAGTGGCGCTTAACCTCGGCAACGGGACTTCTCTGAATATGTCGTCCTACCTGCTCACACTCAATGGCGACCTGATCAACAGCGGGGCAACTACCAGTGGGTCTGGTGGTCTGAATCTGACTGGTACAACGAATCAGAGTATAGGTGCTTTCAATACGTTGGGTACAGTCACGATGTCCAAGACTGGCGGTACAGCTACCTTAACCGGGAATATAAACGGTGCCGGACTGACCATTAATGGCTCAGGGGGAACCTTAATTCTTGACGCAGGAACACCATTGGTGCATACCTTCACCGATGTAATCACTCTTACTATCGGAACTTTAAACGGAGGATCCAGTATTCTGAAAGAAAATGCCATCAGTACAGCGGCCTGGAACGGGGATGGTTCTGTTTTCAATGCCGGCACCGGAACAGTAAGTTTTGGTGCAGCGGGTAACCAGACGCTCTCTGCCTCACCAACTACCTTTAATAATCTGACTTTCCTGGGATCTGGAACAAGGACTATAACGACAGCCAATTGCACGGTAAATAATGTTTTTTCACTGGAAGGGACTACCACTGTTTCTGCTGCACCTACCTACGGTCCAAATGCCAAACTTCAATATAACAAACCTGCTGCCTTCACCAATGGGGTTGAGTGGATCAGCACGTTCGTGGCAACCGGTGGTGTAAGTATTACAAATACCGGAATTATTACGCTGAGTGCAGCAAGGCAGTTGGGAGACCTTGCCCATAAAGTTCCATTGGAAATAAAAGACGGAGCTACCTTAAGCACCTCCGGAAGCAATTTTGGACTCATCTTTTACGGTGATTTTATCAATGCACCAACAGGAAACTTAAGTGCAGGAAGTTCGCCGATTAACATAACCGGAACAGCTACACAAAACATTGGCCACTTCACAACCTCAGGGTCTGTTTCTGTGACTAAGACAGGCGGAATAGCAACTTTCACTGGGAACATAGGCGGAGCTGGCTTCACACTGAATGCCCCAGGTGCAATTTTGAATCTCGATTCGGGTACGGGTGCCCTTACACACACATTCTCAGGTGGCTGGATCAGAACAGTTGGAACAATCAATGCTGTTTCGAGTACCCTGAATATTGGGGGTAATGTCACAAATACCGGCGGATCTTTTTCTGCCGGCACAGGTACTGTCAACTATAATGGTGCAGGGGCCCAGACGATTGCCAACGTCACTTACAATAATTTGGTCCTTTCGGGAAGCGGAACAAAATCGTTCCCTGCTGCAATAATGATTACCAGTGATCTGACTATTATTCCTGCAGCCCTGGCTGATCTTGGTATTTATACGCACAGTGCTGCAACTTTGAATTTGAATTCCATGTCTCCGACACTACAATCTCCCGGAACATACGGATCTTCATTATCAGCTGCAGGTACTAAGGATGATACTCATTTCCTGAATTCTTCAAATGGTATTCTGTATGTCGGGGCATCATGTATACCGGGAACGTGGACAGGAGCAGCGTTGGATGGCGACTGGGGCAATAAAGCTAACTGGTCATGCACAGATCAAATACCCTTAGCTACAACTGATGTCATAATACCTGGAGGATTATCAACCCCATATCCAATCATCAGCTCTTTGGAGGCTGCACTGTGTAAAAGCATTACAATACAACCACTGGCCACCCTGACCAATAATAATATTTTAACCGTTAGCGGTAACTGGATTAACAACGGAGGAACATTTACCGATGCAGGCTCTGTTTATTTTAATGGTGCATCGCAATCCATTGGAGGCACCGCTTCCACCATTTTTAATAATCTTTCGCTCTCCGGCCCCGCCACATCGTTGGCAAATACAGTGGCGATCACGGTAACCAATACCCTTTCTATTGGTGACGGGACAACTTTTACGGCCGGTGCTTATCCGCTCACAGTCACAGGAAATACTTCTGTTGGATCAGGTGTGAGTGGAAAACTGTCCATCAATAGTGCCACAGGTTCACTGGCATTGGGTAACATTACCATTTACAACGGTGGTGCGGTTAACCTCACAGTAGGAGCATCTGTTAGTGCAGGCTCACTGACAATTAATAGCGGAGGTACCTGGAACAGCTCAACTGCCGCGGCAGGAGTAACTCTTACCGGAGACCTGACGAATAACGGCACTTTTTCAAACAGTGTAGCAACCACTTATTCGATTGGCGGAAATCTAACAAATAATGGTCTAACCTTTACCCCAGGCACAGGACTATATACCCTTACCGGAGGTTCCAAAACGATTAGCGGAACCATCACTATCCCAAGTTTAACCATTGGTAGTACCGGTGGATATTCCAATTCCGGGGTGATCACTTCGGCAACTGTTTTAACGGTCACCGGTGCCCTTAATAATGCCGGTACTCTTACTGTACCTCTCCTCTTGTCAGTTGGGGGGGCACTGATTAACTCAGGAACAATTACCGCTTCGACTGAACTCTTTGGCTCAGGAGTGTTGACCAACAATTCAACTGGTATTCTGAATATTGGCGGCACATCTTCAATTATTACCCTAACATCAACAGCACCCGGGAATATTGTTAATTATAACGGTGCAGCTCAAACTGTACATGCTAATAGTTACAGCAATCTTACCCTTTCGGGAAGCGGAGTAAAAACTTTGACCACAGGAACCACCTTGGTTGGAGGCAACCTGACTTTGAGTGGAACAGCATCAACCGCCACAGTGACCGGATTGTCAGTAGGGGGCAATCTTTTGATAGGAGACGGAACTACGTTTACAGTTTCAGGATTTTCCTTTAATGTAGCCAAGACTTCAACGATAGGTGGAGGGACAAATGGTAGTCTGATCATCAGCAGTCCGTCTGCCTTACCTCTATTTACGGGTCTTGTAACAATAGCCTCTGGCTCCACATGGATCAATTCGGGAAATTCACCGGTTACTTTCAGGGGAGGGATCACCAATAACGGCGGCACCTTCACTGCCGGAACAGGGCTCCACACATTTGATAGCAATGACCAGGCGCTTACTGGTACTTTCTCCATTCCAAACATAACAACTCCTATTACCTTAACAAATAACAACCTTTTAACAATTATAACAAGTCTTGCCGGCTATGGAACGCTGGAACAGGCCACCGGTTCGACCCTGAACCTCAACTTTCCAGGTCCATCCAGCATTAATACAATTGATGCAGCTACCTATGTAAATACAGTGAATTATAGCATGGCCGGGGCACAAGCAGTATACGGAACTACCTATCAGAATCTTACCCTAAGTAACAGCGGTACAAAATCATTTACTATTCAGGAGACTATTAATGGAATTTTGAGCGTAACCGGGACTGCCGTTGCTGATCTGGGGAACTTTTCCTCGAACTCCGCCAATATTCTTAACCTTGGCATTGCACCGCAAAAGGCAGGTTCCTATGGAAGCACCAATTCAAGCGCAACAAACACAAATGATACCTACTTTTTGTATCCTTCTAAAGGTATTCTATATGTTGGAACTCTCGGAAAATGTGTTCCTGGTTCCTGGTCCGGTACAACCAATACTGACTGGAACACAGCATCCAACTGGTGCACCGGCTCAGTTCCGGATATAACAACTGATGTGATTATTCCTTCTGCAACACCCCATTCACCGGAAATTGGTGGAGGAACTCCTGCTTTATGTAACAATCTCACCATCAACCCCGGGGCTATGCTAGCCTTCACGGGAGCAAATACTTTATCGGTAGGGGGAAATTGGACCAATAACGGGACATTTACGAGCAACAGTAACGGTACAGTTGTTCTCAATGGCGCAGCCCAGGCAATCGAAGGGTCCTCTGCTACTACATTTAACAATCTTACCCTTGGTGGAACAGATGTGGTTACCCTAAGCACCCTTCCAACAGTTGATGGTGTTCTTTCAATGGAAGGATCAGCTACTGTTTCCGCATCGCCAAACTATGGATCAGCAGCTACACTGCAATATAAGGGTACGGGTGCTCAGACAACAGGAATGGAATTCCCGTCCACATGGTCCGGCTTGGGTGGTGTTATCATTGCTAATACCAGCCTCAATGCAGTAACATTGGGTGGAGCTAAAGTTATTAATGCACAGCTTCAGATCAATTCGACTGCTATCCTAAATACCAGTGCCAGCAATTACGCCGTAACTTTTGGAGGAAACTTTATCAATAACGGAACATTTTCGGCCAATGCATCCCCTATTACGATCAGCGGCACAGGAACACAATCTATTGCAGGTTATTCTACCACAGGTCTTACTACAATGTCCAAGACCGGGGGTGTCGCCACCTTTATGGGAAATGTCAACGGGGCAGGACTTACATTAAATGGATCAAGTGGAACATTAGATTTGGGAGCAGGACTGACTCACACCTTCACAGGTGCCTGGATCAGAACCATTGGTGCTCTGTCAGGTAATTCAAGCACATTGATTATTGGAGGTACAACTACCAATACCGGAGGAACATTCGATTTAGGCACAAGTACTGTAAAATACAACAATTCTGGTACACAGACCATCGCCAATGTTATCTATTACAACCTGACCCTTGCAGGAACAGGTGCAAAAACCACTACCGGGGCAACCGTCAACAATATTCTTTCAATGGAAGGAACTGCGACAACGACTGGTACAGCGCCTACATACGGGGCCAATTCAACCCTTCAATACAACCGGACTACCACACTGCCTTCTGGGTTAGAATGGGTTACCCCATTCACCGGAGCCGGAGGTGTTTTGATTACCAATACAGGTGCAATAACCATGGGTGCTCCAAAGGTATTTAACGCCGGTATACCTTTGACAATAAACGCCCAGGCAACCCTGATTACCGGAACAAATCTATTAACGCTTGGTGGCGATCTTACAATTAACGGATCGGGAGCAACGGCAGGTGTCTTTACGAGTGGATCGGGCGGAGTGACTCTTGGAGGAACTGCATTGACACAAAGTATATCCGGTTTCACAACTGCCGGACCTGTTTCGATGACAAAAACTGCAGGTGTTGCCACCTTTACTGGTCCTGTAACAGGAGTCGGCCTCATGATCAACGGAAAAAGCGGAACGCTGAACCTGGGTAATGATCTGATACACACCTTTAGTGGTACCTGGACCCGCACCGACGGAACGCTCGAAGGAGGATCGAGTACGATCAACTTTACTGCGCCAGGTACTGTTGTTTCCGGTACAGGTGGAATCTTTACCGCCAATACAGGAACCGTCAATTATTCTGCTTCGGCTGCTCAGACGATTGCCAATGTTGTTTACAACAACCTTTCCCTATCAGGAGGTGGGGCAAAAACATTCCCGGCAGCAATTACCATTAACAATATTTTGAATATTATCCCCGGTTCACCGGCCGTATCAGCAGATCTGGGTACAGGCTTTAATCATACGGCCTTGGATTTGCAACTTAATTCAGTTGATCAGTCTGTCGGAACCTGGGGTGCCACAGCCTCTGGCGCAGCCAACAAGGATGATATTAATTTTCTTTCAGGAAAAACCGGGCTTTTGTACGTCAATACCTGCATAACGGGTTTATGGTATGGAGGATCAAGTCCTGACTGGAACACACCGGCCAACTGGTCATGCTCAACTGTCCCATTAGCAACTACTAATGTTTCAATCACCTCAGGAACTAATTATCAACCTACTATTGCTGCAGATGGTTTTCCAAAAAACTGTAATAATATAACTATCGATGCAGGTGCTTCACTTGCCTTCATCGGGGCAAATACGCTTACAGTAGGTGGTAATTTCATTAACAATGGCGCTTTTACCGATAATGCCGGAACTGTTGTCTTGAACGGAGGTTCACAGACCATCAGCGGGACCAACATTTTTAATAACCTTACTCTAGCGGGTACAGGAGGCGTAACTTTTGGTACTGGAAGTGCCACAGTTGGCAGGATTTTTTCGATTGAAAACGGATCAAATTCCAACACCTATACCGGAGCGCTCGTTTATGGGCCCAATGCCACCCTTCAGTACAATGCAGGAACTTCGAACAGAATGGTTTCCTCTGTAGAATGGCCTGCTACATTCACCAGTAGCGGAGGCATAATCATCAATGGGACAAATCCGGGCTCCATCGTTCTGAATGCCGTTGCAAGGCAAATTGGGGACGCTTCACATGCAGTTGATCTGAAAATTAATTCGGGAGCGACGCTTAACACTGGTAATTTTGGATTGACTTTCTATGGTTATTTCACGAATGGCGGAACTCTTACAGCTGGAAGCTCACCCATTACCATTACAGGAACTGCTGATCAAAACATCGGGACTTTTTCGACCACTGGTCCTGTTTTGATGACAAAGAGCGGTGGTATGGCTACCTTTACCGGTAATGTGACCGGAGGTGGTCTGACAATTAACGGAACATCCGGAGGTGGGCTTGATTTGGGTTCAGGAACGCATACTTTTACTGGTAATGTTAGCCTTTTAGGAGGCTCTTTGCTCGGCGATGCCAGTACTGTAAACGTCAACTCATCCACTTCAGCAGCCTGGAATGGTACAGCTTTGGTTTTCACACCCGGAACGGGTACGGTGATTTTTGGAGGCAGTGGACAGACTATTGCCACCACGGAATCCTACTTTAATAATTTGACCCTGAACGGGAGCGGAGCTGATGTGAAGGCGTTTAATAATCCTGCAAACATCAAAGGTACACTTACAATATCGGGAGCGCTCGCTTCATTGCCCAATCTCTCCAATTCACTGGCAACTGCACTGGTATTGGTGGGTGTTGTTCCTCCCAATCAGGCTTCGGGAAACAGTTACGGTTCGTCAGCCGCTAATGTTCCTCTTACAAACCAATATGATGCTTATTTTTCTCCTGCCTCTTCGGGAATTCTGAATGTGGGGACCTGTTTCCCGGGCACATGGTTAGGAGTGACTGCCGATTGGAATGATCCTAATAACTGGTGCGGAGGGTTACCAGGTACTTCAACCGACGTTGTAATTTCTTCTGGGACGGGAATTATTCAACCTGTAATATCGAGTGCCGTACCTGCTGCTGTATGTCGCAATATTACCATTAATTCGGGAGCCTCAGTTTCCTTCAGCGGAGCATATTCGCTGACAGTCAATGGTAACTGGAACAATCTGAACGGGATATCCGGGTTTAATGACACTTTTGGCACAGTAATATTTGGTGGAGGTGCTCAAACAATCAAAGGAATTTCAAACTTTAACAACCTTACCTTGAATGGCACAGGTGCCGTAACTTTTGGTTCTGTCGTTTCCGATGTCACTACGGTTAGAGGTACTCTTTCAATCGGCAACGGATCGAATATAAATAATTTTACTTCAACCACATCATTGGCTTACGGGGGATCTGCCTATGCCCTTCAGTATAACCAGGGATTATCTGCCAGAACAATATCGAACGAATGGCCTGCCACGTTCTCCGGTACAGGAGGCATAAGTGTGAACGGCTCAGGATTATTAACTGCAAACGAAAACAAGTTACTTGGAACAGGTGTTGCGCTTACCCTTGCAGGTAGTTCCTCATTAAATATGTCTACCTACTTACTAACTTTAAATGGTGATTTGATCAACAATGGGGCTACTACAGCCGGGTCGGGTGGACTTACCCTGACCGGAACTGCTGACCAAAATATTGGTGCCTTTAACACCACCGGACTGGTACTGATGTCAAAATCCGCCGGTGCGGCCACCTTAAAAGGTAATTTGAATGGCGGGGCTTTAACGATTAACGGATCGGCAGGAACGCTGAACCTTGATGCAGGGATAACAGGATTGACCCATACCTTTAGTGGCGTGGTAACCCTTACTGCCGGAACTTTAAATGGCCGGTTAAGTATCCTCAACGAGAATGCGACAGGTGCATTGTCATGGAGCGGAAACGGAACGCTATTTAATGCGGGAAGCGGAACTGTGGTATTTGGTGGCAATGGTGCCCAAACAATTGCAACCCCCTCAGTTTTTTACAACCTTACCATTGCAGGTTCAGGAGGCAAGACCTTGTCAGGAAACCCAACTAGTACAGTTAGCAATATTCTTTCGATGGAAGGGTCTGCCACTGTTTCTCAGGCTCCTATTTATGGTGCAAAAGCAACCCTTCAGTATAACAAGTCGGCAGTCTTTACCTCAGGAGTTGAATGGATCACTCCCTTCCTGGCAACCGGAGGGGTGGTCATCAGGAATACAGGGGCAATCACACTGGATCATGACAGACAGTTGGGTAACGCCTCAGTTAGCGTCCCTTTAAACATCACTTCAGGATCTACCCTTGCAACGGCTAATTTCGGGTTGACATTCTTTGGTGATTTCACCAACAACGGAACCTTTACCGGCGGAAGCTCACCTGTGATTATGGCAGGCGGAGCTGCGCAAAATATCGGCCCCTTCTTAACTACAGGTCTTGTTTCGATGACCAAGACTGGAGGAACGGCTCTCTTTACTGCAAGTGTTACAGGTGGAGGACTGACGATTAACGGAACGGGCGGTATACTCGATCTTGGCAACGGTCCTAATACCTTTACCGGAAACCTTACCTTAACGAGTGGTACACTTTTCGGTAACTCAGGTATTTTGTATGTCGGTGGCAATTCAACAGCAACTGGAGGAGTATTCACTGCCTCCAGCAGTACAGTTAACTACAATAACCCCACAGTCAATCAGTTAATTGCAAATTTATCCTACAATAACCTGGTCCTTACGGGAACCACAAGCGTAAAACAGTTTACTGCCAATACTACGATAAATGGGAATCTTTCTGCTACTGGATCCGGTACATTTATAAACCTGGGAACTTATAACCATACGGCAAAAACCTTTACACTGAATACTACTCCAGAATCTACCGGTACCACGTATGGTGGAGCTACCTCTTCTGCCATTAATATTTCATCGGATTTTGCAGCTGCCACCGGATTGTTGTATGTCGATGTATCCTGTATCCCGGGTACATGGATCGGAGGAACATCTGGAAGCCCAACAGACTGGAATGTGGGGACCAACTGGTCTTGCGGAAAAGTGCCTGCGCCATCCACCGACGTGATCATCTCTTCGGGGACCAATCAGCCGGTTATCAGCGGACCCGCAACGTGCAATACAATAACCATTAATCCGGGTGCAACCCTGACCAATTCAAGTACTTTGACAGTCACCGGGAACTGGAATAATGGCGGGACCTATACCGATAATTCGGGTACAGTTATTCTGACCGGTACGGCACCTATAATTTCCGGAGGGACAACCTTTACCAATCTTACCCTGGCAAGTACTGCAGGACCGGTAACATTTGGTTCAGGAATAACGACCATAAATAATGGGATACTCTCGGTTGAAAACGGATCGAACGTAAATATCTTCACCGGAACTTTGGTTTATGCCGGCACGGCCAGGCTTCAGTACAATGCCGGAAATTTTACCAGAACAACCTCTGCCGAGTGGCCAGTTTCGTTTACTACTTCAGGAGGTGTGATTATTGGCGGTGTGGGAGCCATAACGGTTGATGGAGCAAAATCATTGGCCGACAATGTATCTCTGGTCATAAATGCCAGCGCAACATTAACGCCGGGAGCAAATCTACTCACGTTAGGAGGTAATCTGACCATCGGGTCAGGGGGTAATCTGACAATTGGCAGCGGAGGAGTAACACTTACCGGTGCAGTTGACCAAACCATTTCCGGCTTTACGACTACCGGAAATGTGTCGATGACAAAATCATCCGGTACAGCAACGTTCCAGGGCGGCGTAACAGGCGTTGGTCTGAACATTAACGGGGCAGGAGGAGTCCTGAACCTCGGAACCAGCCTGAATCATACCTTCTCAGGAACGTGGGCTAACACAGCCGGCACACTTGATTGTGGTTCATCGACCCTCAATCTTACAGCTTCAGGCCTTATTGTGTCAGCAACATCTGGAACATTTATCCCTAATACAGGAACGGTAAATTATTCCGGCCCGGCACAGACTGTCGGCGGGTTGAATTACACTAACCTCACCCTGTCGGGTACTGGCGCGAAAGGTATGACTTCAGGTACAACTTCCGTAACAGGCAACCTTACCCTTGGAGGGACGGCTTCAGCAACAACCGTTTCGGCGCTGTCAATCGGCGGTAATTTGAGCACAGGTAACGGGACTACCTTTACCGTGGCCGGTTTCCCGTTATTCGTATCCAAAACCACCACCATTGGAGGGGGCACAAGCGGAAGCCTTGTAATCAACAATTCGGCGGCTACTCCAATTTTCAACGGTCTGGTAACCTTGGCAAACGGAGCTAGCTGGAACAATTCCGGAAGTTCAACAGTCACTTTCAAAAATGGGTTAACCATTTCGGGTACCGGTAACTTTAATGCAGGAACGGGTATTCATACCTTCGATACTAATGACCAGGCAACTACAGGAACTCTGGCCATACCAAGTGTAACCGTTAACGGGGTCACTCTGACCAATAACAATGTATTAACGATTAGTACAGCCCTTACCGGAACAGGAAACCTTGTCCAGGCTACAGGTGCAACCCTGAATCTCGGCTTTTCCGGACCATCGGATATTAATACCCTTGATGCGGCAACCAACCTGAACGGTGTAAATTACAATATGGCAGGAGCCCAGATCGCATATCCGACTACCTACCAGAATCTAATTTTGAGTGGCAGCGGTGTAAAATCATTTATCATCGAAGAAACTATTAACGGAATTCTGACTATTAACGGCGCTTTAGCGGATCTGGGTTCATTCAGCAATAATTATGCTCAAAAGCTGATTCTGGGTAGTGTGTCACAATCCTCAGGCACCTACGGGGGCACTGCCTCGCCGGCGCCAAATCAAAATGCTACTTATTTTGGGTCGACTGCTACTGGCGTCTTAAATGTTAATGTATCATCTTGTATTCCAGGTACCTGGTTAGGTAAGGATGCAGATTGGAATAATGGATCCAACTGGTGTGGAGGCATTGTGCCCGATGCAGGAAAAGATGTGATCATCCCTTCGGATGGGGTACAACCCATTATCCTGGACGATGGTAAGCCAAAAGCATGTAACAGTTTAAACATTGGTACAGGTGCAACGCTTACGGTTGCAGGATCAAATATTTTGACTGTGAATGGCAACTGGACTAATGGTGGCACCTTGGTCCCCGGCACAGGAACCGTGATATTCAATAATTCAGATCAAAAAATCAGCGGTACTACAGTATTTAATAATTTAACCCTGGGTGGAACTGGCGTGAAAACCTTCAAAACCGACAGTTTAACCGTTAATGGAATTCTTTCCATTGAATTTAGTGATAATAAAGCTTATGTTTCTGCTGCACCAACCTATGGTTCCGGCGCCACGCTACAATATAATGCGACCACCGCTCTGACCGCCGGTTTGGAATGGATCTCGCCATTTATGGCTTCAGGCGGGGTTGATATTGACAATAAAGGTGTTATTATCATGAATGGACCCAAACAATTCGGAAATAATACCAGTGTTCCGTTGTCGATTGACCCTGGAGCAACTCTGGTGACGAATAATTTTGGTTTGACTTTCCATGGCGATTTCATCAATTTGGGGGGAACCTTAACTGCAGGAACTTCAGTTGTTGCAATAACAGGAACAACTTCGACCCAAAATATCTCAGGTTTCACAACCCTCGGAGCTGTTTCAATGACGAAGACTTCGGGTGCTGCAACCCTTACAGGTAACGTAAACGGCACAGGACTTACTATAAACGGAAACGGCGGAGTTCTTAATCTTGGTGCTGGATTGACCCACACCATTGAAGGGACAGTAACACTAACTTCCGGAATATTAAACGGAGGATCGAGTATCCTTAATGAAAATTCCGCCAATACTTCAGCTTCCGGCTCGTGGGTAGGATCTGGTACCAATTTCGTGGCTAATACAGGGACAGTTGTTTTTGGAGGAAATAACGACCAAACCATCAATACCACAACTATTTTCAACAATCTGACTCTTGCAGGCTCGGGGTCCAAGTCGATAACCACCCAAACCACCACCACAGTAAACGGTGTCCTTTCGATGGAAGGTTCCGCTTTATTAACCGCAACCGGTACGTTTGCTTACGGGCCAGCGGCAACGCTTCAATATAATACTACAACGCCGAGAACTGCAAGTTCTACCGAATGGATCACCCCATTTATGCCATCCGGAGGAGTTATTATTACCAATACTGGCGCAATCACGATGAATGAGGCAAAGGTCTTTAATGCAAGTATTCCTCTTAACATAAATGGTGGAACTTTAATTACGGCAAATAAACCAGTTACTTTTGGCGGCAGTTTTATAAATAATGGAGGAACCTTGACTGCAGGTAGCTCACCCATTGTAATTACCAATACAATGGCGTCACAAAGTATATCGGGATTGATGACAACGGGTACTGTTTCGATGACCAAGAGTAGTGGAGTCGCCTCTTTTACAGGTAATGTCAATGGCAGTGACCTGATCTTGAACGGCTCAGGCGGCACTTTGAATCTTGATTCAGGCTCAGGCGGATTTATTCATACTTTTACCGGGAATTGGACGCGAACAGCTGGGATTATGAATGGCAGTTCCAGTACACTGATTATCGGAGGCATAACTACCAACACGGCAGGAACCTTTAATCCAGGCACTGGAACAGTTCAGTTTAATGGTGGAGCCCAGACAATAGCAAGTGTCCTATATTATAACCTGGTTCTTTCGGGAAACGGGGTAAAAACATTCCCTGAAGCAACTACAATCCTGGGTGATGTGACTATTAATCTTCCTGCCACTGCTGACCTGGGTAACTTTATACACAAAGCATTAACCTTACATCGCGATGGCGGTCTCAGTAATTCAGGTGTTTTTGGAGGGTCATACTGTACTACCGCCAATGCGATCATTGATCCGACCTATTTTGCATCGACTTCCCCAGCTTCAACCGGTACAATATACATTAACCAGTGTATTCCGGGTAACTGGCTTGGAACGACCAGTACTGACTGGAATGACATAAACAATTGGTCGTGCCCGGCATTACCTGACGAAACAACCGATGTTACCATACCTCCGGGAGGTAACCAGCCGGTAATTGGTGCAAATGCCTTCTGCAGGAGCATTACCCTTCAAACTGGTGCATCACTTGGTATTATTGGTACCAGCAGCTTAACGGTATACGGTAACTGGAATAACAGTGGAACCTTTTCATCCGGTTCGGGTACGGTTATTCTCCAGGGTTCTGGCGCACAATCTGTTTCAGGTGGTACCACTTTCAACAACCTTACTCTAAGTGGGGGAGGAGTTGTAACATTTGATAATGAAGGGTTTACTACTATTGATGGTATGTATACTATTGGAAACGGATCTTTTGCCAACGTTTACGGCAGTTCATTCTTTTACGGACCAAACGGTGGACTGACTTACAATGCCGGAGGTTCTGTCAGAACCGTTAATCCTACAGAATGGCCCGGTACATTTACAGGTCTGGGTGGCGTAACAATTGGCGGTACTGGAATTGTTAACCTTGATGGAGCAAAGATTCTGGGCAACAATTCAGCCGTTGCTCTTACAATACTTCCAGGGGCTACACTCGCTACGAACAGTTATGATCTGACCTTTGATGGTAATTTCGTCTGCAAAGCTTCCAGTTCGTTTACCGGTTTGCAGGCTGGAAGTTCCAATATCACATTTGCTGGAATATTAGGGGCGCAAAGCATTGACGGCATTACAACCACAGGTCTTATGTCGATGACTAAAACCTCAGGAAGTGCAACATTTACAGGAAACGTAAACGGATCAAGCCTGATTATCAACGGAAACGGAGGAACACTTGATCTGGGATCAGGACTGACTCATACCTTTACAGGAACATGGACCAGTAAAGCCGGGACCCTTGACGCAGGAACCAGCACAGTTAACTTTACGGCTGCTCCGGTGTTATATTCCTATTCCGGTGGTACCTTCCTGCCTAGCAATGGTACGATTAACTATTCGGCTTTATCTCCACAAACTATTGCAGGCGTCACTTATTACAATCTGATCCTGTCGGGAAGCGGAGCAAAATCGTTACCTGTCAATACCACAATTCTAAATGATCTTACTATTATTAACAATCCGGCAGGCAACCCTGCCGGTTCGGGAGCATCAGCTGACCTTGGTACGCTACTTTACCACACTGCTCATTCTTTGCATTTGGACACAAACCTTAAAGACCCGGGAACATATGGTTCGACTGCTTCGGGTGCAGGAACCACGGATTCAAACTATTTTGGGACTTCAGCGTCGGGCATATTAATTGTTGGAGGGGCCTGTGTACCTGGAAACTGGACAGGGGCGACCAACACAGATTGGAACACTGCGTCCAACTGGTGTAGCGGAACTGTCCCGGACATGACTACCAACGTGACGATTCCAATTGTCGCAAATGGTAAATATCCGTTAATCAGTGCTGCAGATGTCTGTAACAATATTATCATTAATGCAGGCGCCAGCCTCACCATCAACGGGACTAACACCCTGTCTGTTTATGGCGACTGGACCGACAATGGCGGAACTTTTATACCTAATCAAGGTAAGGTCATATTTAGTGGAGGAGTACAAACACTGGAAGGAACCACAACATTTAACGGTCTTACTCTGGCAGGTACAGGAACGGTCACATTTAATGGTGCGATCACTGTTGACGATATTCTTTCTGTTGAAAACGGAACCAATTCAATAGTATTTGGAGTAAGTGGCTTATTGACTTATGGACCACTTGCTTCCTTGCAGTACAATGTGGGGGCCTCTTCAAGAACATCTTCAAACGAATGGCCGACTACATTTACGGCTGCAGGAGGAGTAAATATCCTGGGTTCAGGAGTCATTACTCTAAATGCTCCTAAGCAGATTGGAGACGTTACCCATAATTCACCTTTGAATATCGTATCAGGAAGTCTGAGTACCTCGGGAAGCAATTACCCGCTGACTTTTTATGGCAATTTTACCAATACAGGAACATTAAATGCCGGAAATTCAGCGATCAACATTGCAGGGACAGCAGCACAAAGTATTGCAGGGTTTACCACTACCGGTCCGGTAGCGATGATCAAGACCGGCGGCATTGCGACTTTAACAGGCAATGTTAATGGCGGCGACTTTATGTTAAACGGTACCGGAGGAAACATAAACCTCGGGATTGGACTTACACATACTTTTACGGGGGCATGGACCAGGAGTAACGGTGGCATTGATCTAAATACGAGCAATTTGCTGATTGGTGGTTCTACTACAAACACAGCAGGAAACTTCACAGCAAGTACAGGTCTTGTAAACTACAACGGTGCGGCTGCACAGACCATTGCAAATGTTTCATATTATAATCTGACCCTCTCCGGGGCAGGTGCAAAAACAACAATAGGTGCAACGGTTACCAATATACTTTCAATGGAGGGGACAGCCACTGCAACCAATTTACCTGCTTATGGAACAGCCTCAACGCTTCAGTACAAAGGCTCAGCTGCCCAGGTAACCGGTACAGAGTTTCCGGCTACCTTAACAGGAACCGGCGGATTAATCGTAAACAATGCTGCCGGGGTAACTCTTGCAACAGCCAATAAAACGGTTACTGGTCCTTTGGGATTAACTGCTGGTGTTTTAGCAACAACTTCTGCCTATACCCTAACAGTAAGCGGCACCGTAACCCGTCCACCTACCACAGGTGGCTGGGTAAATGGCAAATTGATCTTGTCGGTGCCAACAGGCGCCCAAACAAGGACTTTCGACATTGGAGATGCAACCAATTATGCTCCGGTAACCGTCGCTTTTACAAGTGTCGGAACTGCAGGAAACCTGACGGCATTTACTACTGCGGGACAGCATCCTAATTATTCCACTTCAATACTTGACCCGACTTATTATGTGAATCGTTACTGGACAGTAACTCCAGGTGGCGGATTGGTATTCAGCCCGGGGACTGCATCGGCCACTGTAAATTGGGTAGCCACTGATATGATTGGCGGGACATCCGTAAATTTATACCAATTGGGTGAGTGGGTCAGTCCTACCTGGACATACCCTGCGGTTTCAACCATTACGTCGGGATCATTGAATGTTACAGGATTGACCTTTTTCGGCGACTTCATTGTTGGTGCCATAAAGCGTTCGGCCGGCACAGGAATTCTTACCACCAGCGGGACTTTTACCGTCCCGTTAGGAGTAACCTCAATTGATGTTTACACCTGGGCTGGCGGCGGCGCAGGTGGCGGCAGAACCTTGTTCCAACTCTTCGGCGGTGGTGGCGGTGGAGGAGGAGGTTTTGAAAAAGCCACTATCGCTGTGAAAGGGGGTCTGACATTTAACTATACCATCGGTTCCGGAGGAACAGGATCCGCTAATGCAAAAGGTGGTAACGGAGGAAATACAGTATTTACGGGACGTTCTAATAATGGCACAATAGCAACTGTCACGGCAATTGGTGGTGGTGGCGGAGGTTTGGGTGCCTCTAACACTTATGGCCCCGGCGGCACAGGTGGCGGCGGTTCTACCAATATTGCCAGTAACTCAGATATTTCAGCAGTGGTTACGCGAACTGGTGGTACAGGAGCTACACCAAGCGGTTCCGGTTCGGGCGCCGGTGGTGGTGGCGGCGCCGGAGATTTGGGTGCCGGTAATAACGGTGCGGGGGGTACAAACCCGGCCGGTGGCACAGGCGGGACCGGCTCAGCAACAGGATATGGTGGTGGTGACGGAGGATCTGGTTCAACGACCTATAATAACAGCGGTTCACCTGGCAATAATCCGGGTGGCGCCGGCGGTGGGGTCAGTGATGCAGTTTTGTCGGCTATTCTTACATCACCGGGCAATGGTGGAAAGGGTCAGACAGCCGTTTTCTGGACCTGTATCTATCCGGATGCCTCAAACTTCGTGATTACGTCCACAGCTGCAAACATTTGTCAGGGTGTGGCAGTTCCAATTTCGGTAAGCTCTACTACATTAAAGGACGGGGCATATTTTGTGGTCTATACGATCAGCGGTGGCGTCGGTTCATACAGCTCTTCGTTGACAATGGCTGCAGGTATCGGATCTTTCACTACCGTTCCTGTCACTCCCGTCGGAGCTTTGACTTTAACGGTGAATGCAATTGACTGTACCCCGGTTAATGGGGTTACCTATCCAATAACAGTTATCGGGGCTCCAAATCCAACGGTTACCAGTTCGGCTGCTGATCCCGCAACTTCTTGTGTAAATAATAGTTATAACTATACTACAGAGTCCGGAATGAGTAATTACACCTGGACCGTTTCAGGTGTGGCAGGTACTGATTATACTATAACTGCCGGTGCTTCTACCAATATACTGACTTTGACATGGTTATTGACCGGAATACATACAGTCTCCGTGAGTTATACCAGTCCGGTAACGGGTTGTCCGAGCTATATCTCAGGTTCAACATCCACTACTGTTTATCAGGTTCCAGATAATGCAGGTGTAATTACACCTGCCAGTATAACTGCTTGTATAGGAAAGAGCTATACTTTTAATGTTGGAGCCATCAATTATGCAACTTCGTATACCTGGACCTATTCGGGTACAGGCGTAACTTTCAGCGGGCAGACAACAAACGCCATAACAATTACGTTCCCTTCGGGAGCAACGGGCGGGAATCTCACGGTACAGGGTACAAGTCCCTGTGGTTCTGGCGTTGCATCCACTACGCCGGTAGTAATAACAGTGAATCCCGGGCCAGAAGCTGCAGGAACGATAACCGGGACCGCTATAGTATGTACGCCATTGACTGGTGTCACTTACACGGTGCCAGTTATTGCGAATGCAGACAGTTATGTGTGGAGTTATTCAGGAACATCTGCCGGTCAGGTCACTTCTGCCACAAGCAATACCATAACCTTTGATTTCTCAACGGGTACATCGGGGACACTCTCCGTTTACGGACAAAGCAATACTTGCGGTGCAGGCACAGCAGCAACTTTCCCGATCACAGTGACAGCAAATCCTGTGGCAGCATTCACAGCTTCAGCAGTTACTGTTAATTCAGGTACTTCAATCAATTTTACGGATAATTCGACCAATACACCAACATCATGGGCATGGTCGTTCACAGGCGGAGTTCCCTCTACGAGTACCGTTAAGAATCCAACAGGAATAGCTTATAATAATCCGGGCACGTTTGACGTCTCGCTTACCGTAACAAACGGTTGTAATACAAGCACATTAACTAAAACCGGATATATCACGGTAATTAATCCGATAACCTCCGTGGCCGGAGATTTTACTTTTACTGTTCCTCCATGTATTACCCAGATCACAGTTGAGGCCTGGGGCGCTGGCGGAGCGGGGGGCTCCGGAAGCGGTGCTAGCGATGCAGCCAAAGCTGGTGGTGGTGGTGGCGCTTCCACATATTCGACATTTACTACTACCCCTGGAACCGTATATAATTATCACGTTGGTGCCGGCGGAGTACCTAGTGCAACTGCCGGAACAAATCCCACAGCTGCAAGTGCCAGTTATTTTGGAAATGCAACCGTAGGTAGTGGTAATGCTGCCAATACTGTCGTTTATGCTGCATCCGGCAGTTATGGCGGTGCCGGTACTATTGGCGCTGGTGGTCTATATTCTGCCTGTTATCCCACTGCAAATGCTTTCAGTGGTGGAAACGGGGCGGCAAACAGTGGTAATTACGGTGGCGGCGGCGGCGGTTCAGCTGGTGGCGGCGGTGCAGGTGGCATCGGCAATCCTTCAGGCGGTATTAATAGCACAGCAGTAACGGTGGCAGGAACTGCCGGGAGTGCAGGAACTCTCCTGGCTGGTGCTATCGGAGGTGCTGGTGGTATTAGTGGTGCTGCCGGTACTCCCGGTTTTGTGCCTGGTGCCGGTGGCGGAGGTAAAGGATTTGGAGGCACAAGATCAGGATCAGGGGCCAACGGCCGGGTCGTGATTACCTGGGCAGCAGCTCCTGTACTTGATGTAACTAATTTTAGTGTGTCAGCCATTGCTGTTTGCAGTGGTACAAGTTCAACAGTCACTGTTAATTCAACCACAGTGCCCCCTGGAACACATAATATAACCTACAATTTGAGCGGAGCCAATACCGGGACAAGCCTTACATCTACTCTGAATCTGGTAAATGGAACAGGTACATTTACAACCGCTGCGCTTTCAAACAGTGGTTCAACTACAGTGACCATCACAGGTGTTGATTGTACCGTTGTGGCTGCAAATAATACGGCTGTCTTTACTGTTAATGCTTTGCCTCAGGGGAGTTTAACGGCAAACGGACCATTTTGTGTTACCGGAGCCGGACAACTGACCTGGACATCATCTGCCGGAACAGGACCATTTATTGTTCAATATAGCGATGGAGCAGCTAGCCATACAGCTTCCGGAGTAGTGAGCGGAACACCATTTAGCGTAGCCACAACACCGGTTACAAACACCACAGGCTATACGATAATATCGGTATCAGATGCAAATGGATGTATCCGGACAACCGGTTTTATCGGCGGAACTGCGACTATAACTGTTAATCCTTCTATTTCAACAAATACAGTCAGTGCAGCTCAAGCAATTTGTTCCGGAGCTATACCAGCCGCCTTAACCGGATCAACTCCTTCCGGAGGGAACGGAACCTACGCTTATTTGTGGGAGAGTAGTATTGATGGAACATCCTTTGCCACTACTACAGGTACCAGTAACGGAATTAGTTATACGCCCGCAGCCCTTACTGTGTCCACATGGTACAGGAGAACAGTTACTTCAGGCACATGCAGCGATATCTCGCCTGCCATTGAGATTACAGTCAATCCGGTTCTTGCTGGTAATACAATTAGTTCTGTACAGTCAATCTGTTCAGGAATAACGCCTTCCGCCTTGACAGGATCAATTCCAACCGGCGGAAACGGAACTTACGTTTACTTGTGGGAGAGCAGTACTGATGGAACATTGTTTACCACTGCATCAGGTACCAGTAACGGCATTAATTATATTCCAGGAGTCCTTACTGTGTCCACATGGTACAGAAGGACGGTTACTTCAAGTGGTTGCACTGATATCTCACCTTCAACTGAGATCACTGTTAATACCTTACCGGCACTGTTTACGGTGACGGGCGGTGGATCTTACTGCACGAGCGGAACCGGAGTTGCTGTTGGATTAAGCGGCTCAGAAACAGGTATCAGCTACCAGTTACAGGTTGATGCAGTCAATACGGGTACAGCGGTAACCGGAACCGGTTCTGCGATCAGTTTTGGATTGCAGACGGCAGCCGGCACTTACACGGTTATTGGGTCTAACGGATCGACCAGTTGCAGCAATACCATGACAGGCAGTGTTGCAATCACGGTCAATACCTTACCGGCACTGTTCACCGTGACGGGAGGCGGATCATATTGCACCGGCGGGACTGGCGTTGCTGTTGGATTAAGCGGCTCAGAAACAGGTATCAGCTACCAGTTACAGGTTGATGCAGTCAATACGGGTTCAGTGGTACCCGGAACCGGTTCGGCGATCAGTTTTGGATTGCAGACGGCAGCCGGCACTTACACGGTTATTGGGTCTAACGGATCGACAAGTTGCAGCAATACCATGACAGGCAGTGTTGCAATCACGGTCAATACCTTACCGACACTGTTTACGGTGACGGGCGGTGGATCTTATTGCACAGGCGGAACCGGAGTTGCTGTTGGATTAAGCGGCTCAGAAACAGGTATCAGCTACCAGTTACAGGTTGATGCAGTCAATACGGGTACAGCGGTAACCGGAACCGGCTCTGCAATCAGTTTTGGATTACAGACGGCAGCCGGCACTTACACGGTTATTGGGTCCAACGGATCGACCAGTTGCAGCAATGCCATGACAGGCAGTGTTGCAATCACTGTTAATACCTTACCGGCACTGTTTACGGTGACGGGCGGTGGATCTTACTGCACGAGCGGAACCGGAGTTGCTGTTGGATTAAGCGGCTCAGAAACAGGTATCAGCTACCAGTTAC
>Ga0118677_10001842_pt1 | contig 43920 bp, 49 predicted proteins | sample AliMusrvi5mmetaG_FD_86154 | JGI IMG/M metagenome (GOLD analysis project Ga0118677, IMG submission 86154)
GTGCACAATCGACAGCTGCGTTCCGGCGAGCGGATGTACCCACTTCGCCAAGACCGCCGTGTACTGCGCAGACGCCGACATGTGTACGTCAGATAGCTGCGTGGAAACAATCGGTTGCACGCATGGCAGCTACACCACTGCGTTCTGTGACGACGCCAATCCGTGCACCACCGACAGCTGCGACGCGACCACGGGCTGCACGCACGTCGACGTCGCGGACGGCATCACCTGCACATCCGCGGACATATGCGTGATTTTCGCCGCATGCGAGAGCGGCTCATGCGCGGGCAGCGCCAAGCTGTGGGCCAAGACTTTTGGCGGCGCGCTCAGCGACAGCGCGACGTCCGTCGCTGTGCTTGGCAGCGGCAACATCGCGGTGTTCAACCAACACATGCTGGTGGACCTGATTACACACCACAAGCTCGGCCTGCCGGTGCAGCAATGCGCCGGCCTGTATGCGCTGAACGGCGCCACCGACAGCGTAGACACCTTCAGCGCCCCGCACACCATTTTGGCCACCGGTGGCGCTGGCAAGGTCTATCTGTACACCACCAACCCCGACACCGCCACCGGCGACGGCATTGCCGCGGCCTGGCGGGCCGGCTGCACGGTGCAGAACATGGAATTCATCCAGTTCCACCCGACCTGTTTGTACCATCCGCATGCCAAGTCGTTTCTGATCAGCGAGGCGGTGCGCGGCGAAGGTGGCCTGTTGCGTCTTCCCGATGGCACACGCTTCATGCCAGCACATGACCCACGCGCCGAGCTGGCGCCGCGCGACGTGGTGGCACGCGCCATCGATTTTGAAATGAAAAAGCACGGCCTGGACTGTGTCTACCTGGACATCACGCACAAGAGCCCGGCGTTTTTGAAGGAACATTTCCCCAACATCCTGGAGCGCTGCGCCCAGTTGGGCATAGACATCACCAGCCAGCCGATACCGGTGGTGCCTGCGGCGCACTACACCTGCGGCGGCGTCAGCACGGATCTTTGCGGGCGCACCGACTTGGTGGGCCTGTATGCGGTTGGCGAAACCGCCTGCACCGGCCTGCACGGCGCCAACCGCCTGGCCAGCAATTCGCTGGTGGAATGCATGGTGTTTGCCAAGTCGGCAGCCCAGGCGATTGCAGCCACGCCCCTGCCGCCGCCTCCGGCCCTGCCCCACTGGGATGACAGCCTGGTGACGGATGCCAACGAGGCGGTGGTGATCTCGCACAACTGGGACGAGTTGCGCCGCTTCATGTGGGATTACGTGGGCATTGTGCGCACCAACAAGCGGCTGGAACGCGCGGCGCACCGCATCGCCCTGCTGCATTCCGAGATCCACGAGTACTACGCCAACTTCCATGTCTCGCGCGATTTGCTGGAGCTGCGCAACCTGCTGCAGGTGGCCGACTTGATCGTGCGCTCGGCGCATTTGCGGCACGAGAGCCGTGGTTTGCACTACAGCCTGGACTATCCGGAAAAAACAAACCTCCCTCAGCCTACGATTCTCACGCCAGCAGGTTAAAGTTGGAGTCATCAACATAAAGGATGAGCTCTCCCATGAGCCAGACGCGACAGAACCGCACACCTCAGTGGCATTGGGAGCAGGACGCGTCCCTGCGGTTTTCGCACATCGACGAACGCCCGGCCGTGGCCGCCCAATTTGCCGCAGCCTACCGTGGCAAACACTGGACTGAGATGCAGGCCGCCAACCTGGATGAGGCGGATTGGCTGCACCACCTGGCGCAGTTGGCAGCGCACCAGCCCTTCTTCCACTTCGAGCTGGAATTGCCCCGCACGCTGGAAAACCGGCTGTGGGTCACCTTGTCGGGCGTGCCGGTGTTTGATGAGGGCGGCACCTTTAGGGGCTACCGAGGTGTGGGCAAGGATATTTCTGCGCAGCGAGCGGCCGAAGAGACCCTGTCCGCTCTGGCTCTGCAGGCGCCTCTTGGCGCGCTGGACCGTCGGCATAACGCACGTATCGAGCGGGAGCTGGGCCTGGCACTCACGGCGCAGCAGTTCTGTCTTTACTACCAGCCGATAGTCACGCTGCAGCGGCAGGTCATAGGCTATGAGGCCTTGCTGCGCTGGAAGCATCCACAACTCGGCCTGCTCGGCCCGGACCAGTTCATTGACGTGGCCGAACACAGCGGCCTGATTGTGCCCATGGGTGCGTGGGTGTTGGCCAGCGCCTGCCAGCAACTGGCGGCCTTCCAGACCGCCCCCCCATTCGCAGACTGCACGATTGCCGTCAACCTGAGCGCGCGTCAACTGGCGCAGCCCGATCTGGTGGACAGCATTCGCCAGATCTTGCACAGCACCGGGGCACCAGCCAGCCGACTCAAGCTCGAAATCACGGAGAGCATGCTGGTCACCGATATCGAAAAGACCATCCTCACCTTGCGCGACATCACGGCTCTGGGCATACGGCTGTCACTGGACGACTTTGGCACCGGCTACTCCTCGCTGAGTTACCTGAAAAAGCTGCCGCTCAGCCAGCTGAAGATTGACCAGTCCTTTGTGCGCGAACTGCTGACCGATCCAGTGGATGCAGCCATTGTCAAAACCATTCTGCAACTGGCTAAAAGCCTGGGTATGTCGGTGATTGCCGAAGGCGTGGAATTGGATGGCCAATACAAGGTGCTGACCGACATGGGATGCCGCGAGTTCCAGGGCTATTTATTTGGCAAACCGCAGGCTTTTGTGTAACCAACCATGCTGCACAGTACCCTGTCACCCGATGCCATAGACCGACTACCCACACCCAAGGGCGTGGCGCTGGCCTTGACGCGGGCCTGTCGCCGCGACGATATGCAGCTCGACGAGATTGCCAATCTGGTCAGCAGCGACCCGGCCCTGAGCGGACGCCTGCTGGCCCTGGCCAACGCCGCCTCCTGGGGTGGCCGAAGTCTTGCCTCGGCCGACGAGGCCGTCAAACGCATGGGCCTCGCAAAAGTCAGCCAGCTGGCCCTGGCCTTCTCCCTGATCGATCAACATGCCGCTGGCGCTTGTAGCAACTTCGATTACGCCGGCTTTTGGAACCGCTCGCTGCTGATGGCGGCCGCCTGCCGCGAACTCGGCGCTGGCCGCCAACTCGGCAGTCCCGATGAACTGTTTAGCGTCGGCCTGCTGGCGCAAATCGGGCAGCTGGCACTGGCCACCGCCTTTCCCAAGGAGCTGTCTGCACTGATGGCGCTGGACATCACACGCGACGAGCTGCTGCGTAGGGAAAAGGCGCTCACCGGCACGGATCATCTGCAACTGTCGGTGGCGCTGATGGAGCACTGGGGCATTGCGATCGACTATGCCCGCCCCTTCGGCATGTATGAGGAGCTGGCCGACCCCAACCCTTTTAGTACCAGCGGCCAAATGGCAGATCGGGCGCGCCTGGCGCACGGCGCCTGGCGGCTGGCCCGGGCGCTCTCCACAGCCGACGTAGATGCAGCGCTGACTGATCCGGATTGCCAGGCCGCGCTAGAGTGGCTGGAGCTGGACACCGGGATGCTAAACGAGCATTTGCAGGCCATCGAGTCCAACTGGCGTGTCTGGCTACAGCTGATCGCCCTGTAGCGCCACCGACCCCAGCGCTAGTGCATCAGGCGGGCACGCTCGTACTTTTGCACCTCTTCAAACGGGTATTTGACGGACCCGGATTCATTGATGTACTTCGGGCCCATGCCCATTGCGCTGCACAGACCAATGGCGGTCACCGAGCGACCCCAGCGCTGAGCCAGTTCTTGCTGCGTCAGGGTTACCGGCTGGCTGTTTGGCATGGGGGTGGGCACAAGGCGTTGGGGCATGCAGCATTGTGTGCCCGCAGCCGCACAGCTATGCCGCGAAATGGCCCCATTCCCCGCCGCTCATTTGCTTTGCGCGGCGCTACTTCTCACACTTGGGCGCGCACACCGCCTGCGCCTTGCCCAGCAGCTTGCGCGTCATCATGCTGGCGCGGGGCCGATGTTTGCCGCACAAGAAGCAGGACATGGTGGAATTGCCGGCATAGGCACTGGACGTCGTGAAGGGCGAACCCGACGCTTTGGCCTTGTAACGAAGACCGTCTTCGAGGATGGAAGACTTGGTAACTGGTTTGCTCATTGCGTGATTTTACCCGGGCATGCTGCCACCCGCCATAACTGGCCCGCAACAGCGGCTGCCGGGACGGCTCGGCGAAGCAGTTAAAATGCCTTGCCGCACGTCGCTGTCTGCTGCGCCGGATGCGGCTGATGCGGCGCCCGAGTCGACCCCGGCCCTGTGCAGCGCACGCCAGCGGCCCAAGATCCTTACGCTTTCAGGTTCGCCCAGCTTCCCGCTCAAGCGGGTGCCGGTGCTAGCCTATTTTTCAATTTGGATACGCCCGACCTATGACGCGAACCGTGACGCGTAGCAACCTCCACCGTTCCAGCCTGGTTCGTGTTCTGTCAGACCTGGGGCTGGTGGATACGCGCGCGCCCAGCGGCGCCTTTGCCGAGCAACTGGGCCAGTGGGTGGATATTGCCAGCGCCATTGGCTTGCGGGCCGCACACCAGGCCGACCCGGCGGCAAGGCCGACATCCGCCAGCGTAGCGCCCGCCCTGGAACAGGAGCTTGCCCGCTTGCGCTCTGCGCTGGAAGCGACGATCAGCAAACCCCACCTTGCCGGTGCCGCACGAACCCGCCTGGACCTGCCCAAGCCAGGCGCGAGCGCAGAGCAGACTCTTGCCTTTGAACCCTACCGCCGCTACTACCAGGCGCACCAACGCGAAATGGATTTGAAAATTCCGCCCCTGCGTTCGCGCCTGCGCGAGGCGCTGGCAGGGACAAGCCCCGAACTGGCGCAACTCGCGGCGCTGGATGCAGCGCTGGACGGCATACTCTCGACGCGCGAAGGCCCACTGCTGGCAAGCCTGCCAGGCCTGCTGGAGAAGCGCTTCAAACAATTGCAGCAGCTTGGGGCGGCAGACCACGAAATGAAGCCGACTGGCTGGCTGGCTGGTTTTTGCAAGGAACTGCAAGGCGTGCTGCTGGCCGAGCTCGACCTGCGCCTGCAGCCCTGCGTGGGGCTGCTGGAAGCCCGCCTCAGTACAACAACACCATCGATATGAACAAGCACTTTTTTAACGGCGCCTTTCTGCTCGGCATTGCTGCCATCGTCTGGGTTGCCAGCGGCTTCTTTGGCAACCACGCGTTGGCGCTGGCGATGACACTTTTGATTGGCGCGGCATACGGCGTGGGAGCCTTCGAGCTCTACCGCTTCCGCCAGGCCAGCGCCAGCCTGGACGCCGCACTGGCTCACATCCCTGAGTCGCTGCAGAACCTGGGCGACTGGCTGGTGGAGCTGCATGTCTCGCTGCAAAATCCGGTGCGCCTGCGCATTGAGGGTGAACGCATGGGCCTGCCCGGCCCGGCGCTGACTCCGTATCTGGTCGGCCTGCTGGTGATGCTGGGCATGCTGGGCACTTTTCTGGGCATGGTGGTCACGCTCAACGGCGCCGTCTTCGCGCTGGAAGGCACCAGCGATTTGGCCGCCATACGCTCGGCCTTTGCCACGCCGATCCGGGGTCTGGGTCTGGCCTTCGGCACCTCGGTGGCGGGGGTGGCGTCCTCGGCCATGTTGGGCCTGATGTCGGCACTCAGCCGACGCGAACGCATGCAGGTCGCGCAGCTGCTGGACACCCGCATCGCCACCACGCTGCGCACTTTTTCGTTGACGCACCAGCGCCAGGAAAGCCTCAAGGCGCTGCAACTGCAGTCCCGGCTGTTGCCGGCCGTGGTCGACCAATTGCAGACCATGATGGCGCAGATGCAGACCATGGGCCAGCAACTCAACCAGCGCCTGCTGGACAACCAGCAAGGTTTTCACAGCGAGATCAAGGGCGTGTACATCGAGCTGGCACAGTCCGTCGATGCCTCGCTGCGCAGCAGCCTGACACAGGGTGCGCAGGCCGCCGCTGCCAGCCTGGTGCCGGTGCTGGAAGTGGCCCTGAGCGGCATGGCACAGCAGACCGGCCAGCTGCATCAACGCATGGTGGAGAGCACCCAACAGCAACTCGAGGCCATATCGGCGCGGCTCGCCACCAGCACCGACGCCTTGCTGTGCGGCGTGACAGACGCCCAGACCAAGGCCCATGCCGAGCAGACAGAGAGCGAGCAACAGCGCCTGCAGGCCTGGCGGTTGTCGCTGCAAGACATGGCAGACAGCACGCAAACTAGCGCCAGCAGAAGCGCGGCCGAGGTGACCCGTTTGCTGGCCAGCTCAGAGGAACTGGTACGCGCTCGCATCGCCACCGAGACCGAGTGGAGCGCACAGCATGGTGCACGCATGGAGGTGATCACGGAAGTGCTGCACACCGAACTCGGCGCGCTGCGCGAAGCAGAGGAGCGCCGTGGCAACGCCGCCGTGGAGCGACTGGATGCATTGCAAACGGCAATGACCCAGCACCTGAGCACACTGGGCCAGGCGCTGGAAGAACCGATTGCGCGACTGATACAAACCGCCTCAGATGCGCCACGCGCTGCCGCCGAGGTGATTGCCAAGCTGCGCGAAGAGGTCTCTCACAGCGTGGCGCGTGACAACAGCCTGCTGGAGGAACGCGGCCGCATTCTGGAGACCCTGAATGCCCTGTTGGGAAGCATCCACCATGCCTCAACCGAGCAGCGCGCCGTGATCGATGAACTGGTGGCATCCTCGGCCCTGGCCTTGGAAAACGCCAGCAGCCAGTTTGCCTCTCAGGTGGGCAACGAAACGCTCAAATTGTCCGAGCTTACGGCCAGCGTAGGCGCCAGCGCGGTGGAGGTCTCTAGCCTGAGCGACAGCTTCGGTTTTGCCGTTCGGTCCTTCAACGATGCCAACCAAAACCTGATCGCCAACCTGCAGCGCATCGAGGCGGCACTGGACAAATCCATGGCCCGCAGCGACGACCAGCTGGCCTATTACGTGGCCCAGGCGCGTGAAATCATGGACCTCAGCATCCTGTCGCAAAAAGGGGTTTTTGAACAGCTGCGCCAGGCCCCACCGCCAGAGGCCGCCTGATGCAGGACAGTGACGCAGGAATGGAACAGACCGCGCCGGTCTGGGCAGTGTTTGGCGACCTAATGGCGGGCCTGCTGGGCGCCTTTGTGCTGCTGCTGGTGGGCGTGCTGGTGGTGCAGCTGCAACTGGCCACGCATCTGCAAGACGAGGTGAAGAAGCGCCAGCTCGAGGAGCAGCGCCGCATCAGCCTGGAAAAAGCCTTGGCGATTCCCTTGGCCACGGGGCGTATCACCCTGAACAATGGGCGCATTGGCATCAGCGGGCGCGTGCTGTTTTCGCTCAACTCGGACCAGTTGCAGCCCGATGGACGCAAGCTGCTGAGCAGCCTGGTGGCACCGCTGCGCGCCTATCTGGCGGCGCGCGATGAAATGCTGATGGTCAGCGGCTTTACTGATGACCGTTCGGTGCGCACCGGCAACAACCAGTTCGCCGACAACTGGGAACTGTCGGCCCAGCGCGCCCTGACCGTGACGCGCGCCTTGATCGACGAGGGCATGCCCGCAAGCCTGGTGTTTGCGGCGGCCTTTGGTTCGGAGCAACCGGTCACGCCGAATGTGAACGAGTCGGCACGCGCGCAAAACCGACGCGTCGAAATGGCTCCCGTGCCCAAGGCCCAAAACGCGTCCGCCCCATGACAGCCATGCCTGGCAGCCAGGAAATCGCGGCCTTGCGTTTGGCCGGTGCCGCGCATTTTGATGCCGTGCAGCTGCATTACCTGGAGACCTTGTCACGGCGCCTGTTGGAGCAACCGCAAGCGGTCCGGCGCAGGCTGGAGATCCGACTGAGGCTGTCGCTGTCGGAATTCACAACGCGCTTTGCAAAGGCACAGGGCGCTGCACGCCTGAGCGCCAGCCTGGCCTCGCAAAGGCATCCGCAATCCGCCGCCAGCTTGCAGCGTCTGTTGGACGCGGGCCACTTCAAGGAGCTGGCTTTGCAGCTTGCGGCACTGGACGCTCAGGAGTCGCCCCTGGCGGCCCTGGCACGTTCCGTGGCGCAACCACCCGGCGATGGCGCTGGCAACGTGTCAGCACGCCCCGAACTGAAAGCTGTGCAGCAGTTCAGAAACACCTGGTCCCGCCTCAGTGCCGACAGGCAGATGCTGCAGGCCATGGACCAGGCACCCGTCAACGCCGGACCTATCAATTCGCACATGCTGGTGTTGCGCTCGCTGGCCTTGATGCGCGACATCTCGCCCGACTATCTCAACCGGTTTATGGCCTATGCCGATGGCCTGCTGTGCCTGCAGCAAAGCGAGGCCGACAAACACGCCAAGGCCACTGCGGAACTTGCGAATGGCAAAAAGACCCCAGCCCGCCGGAGCAAGGCGCGGCCATCCGGCGCCGGCGCCCGGACTCCCTGAGCTCGCCGGAATTTGGCCCCGGTTGCGGCCCTTTTTCGGGCTTTCGCATGCCGCCATGCCCATGACAATCCGCGCAACTAGGAGATTTCATGGATTTGCAATACCAGCTCAAAGAGGGCAACTACCATTTGTACGATCTCAGCACAGCGGCCAGCAAGGTCACCGGTGAACATCGGCTGCGCCTGAAGACCGATACCGTGGCCTTGGCGTTTGACCGCAGCACCGGCACGCTGCACGAGCACGGCAGCCCCTTGCGTATCCACTCCTGGGCCACCAACACGCGACGCCGCCTGCGGGCTGCGGGCGCCTGGGACAGCGCCGAAGACATCGTGGTGGTCTCGGGCCCCTTGCCAGTGGACGAAATCAACAAATGCCTGCGCATCAAGGGCTATTGCCGCAGCATGTTCTCCCGCTTGTCCAAACTGCCCCACGGCAAGCTGATTGCTCGGGCCCACCCGGCCTGCTAAGGTCTGGTTAACAGCGGCTGGCCGGGGCGGAGGTCGGCTTTGTCAGACGCAGTTAGCGGCGTTGCGAATTGACAAAACCGCAGCAGGGTGTCGCGACTATGGTGGCGGCTCCAACAACTTCACAAGCCTTGCGATGAAAGCCCGACACCCAGAGGAATCGCCTTCGCATGCGCTGTGGCGTGTGCATTACCAATGGCATGTACCGGGCCAGATTCCGGAATCTTCCATCGCTGCCACTTGGGACCGCGTAGCCCTGGCCGTCTCCAAGGCTGAGACGCAGCAGCCCGACGTCTGGCGCCAACGATTTCACTCCATCCTGCAAGACTTCAGCTTCCTGCCCAGCAGTCAGGTGTTGTCGGGCGCGGGTACCGGGCCCGAGGCTGGTTTGTCGAGTTGCTACGCGATTGCACCCACCGAGGATTCCGTCAACGGCGTATTCGGTGCCTTGCGCGAGTCGGCGCTGGCCTTGCAGGTTGGCGCTGGCGTTGGCCTGGACTTTTCCCATTTGCGCCCGCGGGGTTCTTACACCACCGCTTGTCACGCGCCGGTAGGCGCCCTCGCTTACATGCCCCTTTGGCGCGAGGCGGCCGAGATCCTGCAGGGCACCGATAGCGACCCTGACTGCGCCAGCATCGGTCTGCGCTGCGACCATCCGGACATCGAAAGCTATATCGATGCCTACGCGGAACACGATTTGCATCCGCTCATCCATCGCGAGGTCTTCGCCTCCGACGCATTCATGGAAGCAGTGAAAAAACGGGCCGACTGGCCCTTGGTCTTTCCCTTGCGGCGGCAGACCATTTCGACCCCGACGGAGATCTGCCAACGGGTCTGGGCGGGCGACGCCCAGCCGCAAGCTTGCCTGGTCTACAAGCACGTGGCGGCCGCCTCCCTATGGACCCGGCTGTTGCAGGACGAGTACGCCCATGCATCGCCGCGCATCGTCTTTATGGATACGATGCAACGAGAAAACAACCTGTGGTATGCCGAGCAGCTGAGCGTCAACAGCCCTTGCGGCAGTGTGCCCTTGCCGGTGGGTGGCGCATGCAACCGCGGTTCACTCAACCTGACCCGCTTTGTGCTGCAGCCCTTCTCGGAGCATCCGCAGTTGGACTGGTCCAGCTTGCGCCTGGTCACCGCTGTGGCAATCCGGTTCCTGGACGATGTGTATGACATTTCGGCCTACCCTTTCAAGGCGCTAAGCCACAGCGCCCATGCGGCAAGGCGCCTGGGACTGGGTATCACCGGCCTGCACAGCATGTTCAAGATGTTGGGCCTGCCATACGGGTCGCCGGCCAGCCTGGACCTCGCCGACCGACTGATGCAGGTGATACGCGATACCGCCTACCAAACCTCGATGGAGCTGGCCCGCGAAAAGGGGCCCTTTACGGCCTTTGATCGGGTCAGACATGCGGCCAGCCCCATGCTGCTCAAGTTGTCGCATGAACTGCAGGACGCCATCGCCAGCCACGGCCTGCGCAACAGCCATCTGCTCGCCGTGGCATCTGACCGGCGCCCGGACCAGCTGGTAGACACGCTGTCGCATGGCATTGAGGCCGCCATGCCAGGCCCGGGACCGGCGCAGTCGGTTCATCCGGTGGCGGCTACGGAGGTCAGTGCCGAGGCCCAATTGGCCATCGCATCGGCGGTGCAATTCCATGTCGACAACGCGGTCACGGTGAACATCCATGTGCCCGCCCACACCTCATGCACGGTGATGGATGGCATTTTGCGCCATGCCTGGCAGCTTCAGCTGAAGAACTGCCGGGTGATACGTCAACACCATGGCGATGCCGCTGCGATGGAAGCAGACCCGATGCGCCAATAGGCCGCCTGGTCCGCGGCCCATTGCGCCAGCCGCCAGACAGACTCCATTCGGCTCAAAAGTGGCTTTTTGATGGGCATGGCCCTGTTGCACCGTTTCTGCTGTTAGCCTTAGGCGCTAGTAGCACCTAAACACACCACGCCATGAACACCCTGCCCGATATCGAATTCTCCGAAGAACTGATCCGCCGCTTTGACAAGCTGGGGCCACGCTACACCTCGTACCCGACCGCCGACCGCTTCAATGCCGACTTCACCGAAGGCCACTACATCAGCTACCTGGCGCAGCGCAACAACGCCGCCAACACCAACCCGCCGCTATCGATTTATGTGCATTTGCCGTTTTGCGAATCGCTGTGCTACTTTTGCGGTTGCAACAAGATCGTCACCAAGGATAGGACCCGCACCGCCGAATACCTGCGCTATCTGGCCAAGGAAATGGCCTTGGTTGCCAAGCACATAGGCCCGGACCGGCGGGCCGCACAGCTGCATTTTGGCGGCGGCACACCCACCTTTCTGACACCGGATGAGTTGCGCGAGCTGATGACCCTGCTGCGCAGCCATTTCAACTTTTTGCCGGATGCCGAGCTTGGCATCGAGATCGACCCGCGCACCGTCAACGACGACACCATGGCCATGCTGGCCGGGTTGGGCTTCAACCGCACCAGCTTTGGCGTACAAGATTTTGACCCGGCGGTGCAGCAGTCGGTCAACCGCATCCAACCCTACGAAATGGTGGAGAAGGCCGTCACAGCCAGCCGCAAATCCGGTTTTCAGTCCATCAATGCCGATCTGATCTACGGCCTGCCCAAGCAGTCATGCGAGAGCTTTAATCGCACGTTGGACCGCGTGATCGAGCTGGCACCCGAGCGCATCGCGCTCTACAACTACGCGCATCTGCCCAGCCGCTTTAGGGCCCAGCGCCTGATCGTGGAGGCCGAGCTGCCCAGCGCCGAGGAGCGGCTGCAAATCTTCCTGATGTCGGTGCACCGCCTGCTGGACGCCGGTTACATCTACATCGGCCTGGACCACTTTGCCAAACCGACCGACGAGCTGAACCTGGCGCGCCTGGACAAGACCCTGCACCGCAACTTCCAGGGTTACACCACCCGCGCCGACTGCGATCTGATCGGCTTCGGTGTCTCGGCCATCGGCAAGGTGGGGCACTCCTACAGCCAGTCGGTGCGCACGCTCAAGGCCTATTACGAGCATCTGGACATCGACCAGCTGCCGGTGGAAAAAGGCTATGCGCTCACCGCCGACGACGTGCTGCGCCGCCAAGTCATCATGGAGCTGATGTGCAGCGGCCCGGTCACTTTTTCCGCCATCAACGAGGCGCATGGCATCGATTTTGTGAGCTACTTTGCCGATGAGTTGTTGCTGCTCAAACAGTATGAAGAGGCCGGCCTGATCGTGGTCGACGAGCACAGCATTTCGGTCACCCCAAAGGGCCGCATGTTTGTGCGCGCCTCGGGCATGGTGTTTGACAAGCACCTGGCGCAGTCCACCGCCAAGTTCTCCAAGCTAATTTGAGCCTGCGCCTGCGCTAACTCGCACCCTTCGCGCTGGCAGAGCGGGAGACCAGAAAAACGCCGGGCAGAATCATGGCGGCCGCCAGCGCATGGTGCCATCCCAAACGCTCCCCCAACACCAGCCAGGCCAGCAAGGCGCCATACAGCGGCCCCAGGTACAGGGTGACTGCCACCTTGCTAACGCCCAGCCTTTGTTGGGCCCAGCCATAAATCCAATAGGCGCCCACACCCGGCAACAAGGCCGCGGACACACCCAGCTCCCAGGCATGAAGAGTCAGTGCGGGGGTTGTGGGCTGGGCCATCTCCCAGGCCGTGCCCGCCAGTAAAAATGGCATGGCGCCCCAACTGGTGGCTGCCAAACGTGCGCTAGATCCCAAGGGACTGGGCCAAAGTTTTTGCAGCAAGGCGTACAGGGCCCAAGCCACCATGGCGGCCAAAATCCAGGCATCGCCCACCACAAACCGCACCTGACCCAGCGCGCTCCACTCGCCCTTGACAATCACATGCACGACGCCCGCGAGTGCCAGCAACACACCCAGCAGCTGTGACCAGCGCATGCGCTCATGCAGCCAAATCACCGAACCCACGGCAATCAGCACCGGGGACGCCGAATAAATGAGCGAAATATTGACGGCGCCAGTGGACTTGGCACCCAAGTACACCCATGCCCCGCATACCACCATGCCACAAAACCCCAGTGCCACATACTGGTACCAGACCGAGGCAATCGATCGCCATTCGCGCCGCAATTCCGAACGCGCATGCACGCTCAGCAGCAAGCCCGCTATGCCCCATCGCATGCAGGCCAGCGTGTAGGGCTCTACGACGCCAGGCGCGCGCCGGGCCACAAAATAATTGACGGCCCATAGCAGGGGAATCAGCCAGATGGCGTATTGGGCCATCCGATTTTGGGTTTCTGGGCGCATGGACCTCCATCCTAAGCTGCGAAATTGCTTACCACAGCCATGTGTTTACCTCATCCACAGAAGCTGTGTGCTGATCTGGGGATAACTCTGGGGCATCTATGGCAAACCCGCATGCCTATTGGCTTTGCATAGCGTGCTTAAAAAGCATGCAGATCGTTTTTGCTTATTTTTCTTTTTTTGACAGCCTGATTTGGGCTCAGTGTTGCCATTTTTTCCTTGACTTTGCGGTCAGTGGCATTTCGCCTCTCAGGCGCCGCAGATCCTCTTCGGTCAGGTCCTCGCACTCGTCGTTTGCGGCCGAGTGGTCGCTCACTTTTTCAGTGGGTGCCGCGCGTGGCGCTTGCGATGTACCGAACTGGTTGGTTCGGCTCTTGTTGGCCCGCGCCGGCGGCTGCCGCCTTGGTTTGTCAGGCGCTTGCGGCTTGGCTATCGGTTCACCAATAAACGGCTGCAGATGTGCCAACGTGTCGTCCACATCGAGGCGGTAGTAGTGACCGGACGCTAGCTTGATCTTGAGGGACTTGCTTTCCAACGTGGCATGACCGGATGCGATGTAGCCGCCGGTGTCGGTGGCGTGGCCAAAGAGCATCACCATGCGTCCCCACTGCTCACGTGGCACACAGTCAAAGACATTGGCCTGCTCCACATCGGGCAGTTTTTCCACCAGCGTGAACTTGCCCTCGGTGGATTCAAAGAAGAGAGCTGCGCTGCCCTTCTTGAGGGCGATCGAGCCCACCACTTCGCTGCGCTGCACCCGGCTATCGAGTTCGGCCAAGTAGGCGCTCTGAAAGGCCTCCGCGGTCTCAGGTGTAGTGTTCTCGGTTTGCATGGGTTTAAACCTTTTTTCTGTGGTTGCGCATCAGACGGGCAAAGTTCTGGGAAACCAGGGTCACGCCCACGGCACCCATCAGGATCACGCCGCTGGTGCCAATGCTTGGAATCAGGAAGCCGCTCATGGCAATTCCTGCGGACTGACCAATAAAGTAGGAAGCGGCAAATGCTGCCACCGCAGCGCCCCGGCGTTCTGGCGCCATTTGGGTGGCGTTGATCTGCAGTGTATTGTGGAGCATGTAGAAACCCAGCCCGGCCAGGAAGCAGGCCGGCATGGCCCACCACCAGTTGCTCGATTCCGCCACGGTGATGTAAGAGACAGCCACCAGCACACCACCCCAACGGCACAGACCGATCTCTCCGAGCCGGTGCACAAGGTAGTAGGCGCTGACTGCGAACAGCAGTCCCCCCAGACCGAACAGCATGACCACCTGACCGGCCATGGCCAGCGGGATGGAATGCACCTGGTGTATATGGGTCACCATGAAGGCAAAGGCGCCGAAGATACTGGCGCCCTCGGCAAATACGGTCAATAGCACGACGCGGGCCCAGGGAACGGCCAGCACCTGAGCGAATTCAGACACCGTGCGTTTGAAGGCCGATCCCTGCACCAGGTTGGTCTTCTTGGCTTCAAGCGGTAAGCGGCTGTTGTTCCAAAGCAGAAAGGCGCCACCGAGTGCAAAGTAGACCGCAATGGCCTCAAAGGGCACTCTCCAGTGCAGGTGGTCGGCCGCGTAACCGCCCAGCAGCACACCGCTGGAAATACCCAGCACCTGACCGATCATGAATTTGGCCAGGATCGGTTGGCGACGCTCGTAGGACACGACATCACCAATCCAGGCCATCGCCAGCGGAATGATGGTGGCGGCAGACGCCCCGGCCATGGCTCTGGCCACCAGCAGCAGCTCAAAGTTGGGGGCCAAGGCACAGAGAGCCGTTGTAAGTCCACAGGCAAGCGTGCCCCAGGCAATGACGCGGTACTTGCCGAAACGGTCTCCCAGGGGGCCAAAGATCAGTTGGGAGAAACCATAGGCAATGGCAAATACGGTGATGACCAGGGCTGCATGGCCCAAAGTCATGGAGAACTCTTTGGCCAGTCCCGGCAGCAAAGGGTCGGACACCCGCATGGATATACCGCTGCCGAATGCCGATACGGACAACGCCAGAAGTGCGCCACGAGGCAGTTTAATATCCGTCAATTCAGTCGTTGTCCCTGTGATTTGAGCGCTTCCATCAGGGCGTCAGGCGCGCCGCCTTGGGCCAGATGGCTCTTGTACCAGACGGTCAGGATGCTGGTGATGACCGGCCCCGGATTCTGCAGCACCTTGTCGAAGTTCAGACCGTTGATGTTGCAGATCAACTTGACCAGGTCCATGTCCAAATCAATGGCGTCATCATCGCAGCGACGAACTTTGAGGTCGGTGAATGAATAGCCCTCAGGGAGCTTCAAGGTAAGGACTGAATCGGTTGGCATGGGTTCAATAGTCACTTGCGTAGCAACAAAAAAGGCCCACCGAGGTGAGCCTTTTTTAACTGCGTTTTACCGCAATTTTTTTGGTTGCGCGAGAAGGATTTGAACCTCCGACCTTTGGGTTATGAGCCCAACGAGCTACCAGACTGCTCCATCGCGCGGTAAGCCATTAGTATACCTTATTCTGCAGCGATTTGTGCAGCTTCTTCAACAGAAGTTTCAGCACGGTCAACCAATTCGACCAAAGCCATTGGCGCGTTGTCACCGACGCGGAAACCCATCTTCAGAATACGTGTGTAACCACCTGGACGCGCGTTGAAGCGAGGTCCGAGGTCGTTGAACAGCTTGGTCACGCTGTCACGGTCGCGCAGGCGGTCAAACGCCAGACGGCGGTTGGCAACGGTAGCAACCTTGGCCAGGGTGATCATGGGTTCGATCACGCGGCGCAGTTCTTTGGCCTTGGGCACTGTGGTCTTGATGACTTCATGCTCGATCAGCGAGTTCATCATGTTGCGCAGCATCGCCAGGCGGTGCGATGTGGTGCGATTAAGTTTGCGTAGTCCGAGTCCGTGGCGCATGTGATTTCCTTGAGTTATTTACCGGCAGCCGTATCAGGTACTGCCCTTGGCGCAACGCCCTTTCGGGCGTTTCTTGTTAACGTTTTTGAGACGCGTTGAATTAACGCTTCTCGAGTGCAGCCGGTGGCCAGCTCTCGAGCTTCATGCCCAAGGTCAGACCACGGGAAGCCAGCACTTCCTTGATTTCATTGAGTGACTTGCGACCCAGGTTAGGGGTCTTGAGCAACTCGTTTTCGGTGCGCTGAATCAGATCACCGATGTAGTAGATGTTCTCGGCCTTCAGGCAATTGGCAGAACGAACCGTCAGCTCCAGCTCGTCCACAGGGCGCAGCAGGATAGGATCGAATTGCGTATTGCCACGCGGTGCCGGTGCATCGAAGGCGGCGAGTTCGCTGCCTTCAAGTTGCGCAAACACTGCCAGCTGTTCCACCAGAATCTTGGCCGAGGCGCGCACTGCATCTTCTGCAGAAACGGCACCGTTGGTTTCGATTTCGACGACCAACTTGTCCAGATCGGTACGCTGCTCCACGCGGGCGCTTTCGACCGTGTAGCTGACGCGCTTGACGGGCGAGAACGAGGCGTCCAGCACAATGCGGCCGATCGACTTGTTGGGCTCATCGGCGTGGCGGCGCATGGTACCGGGCACGTAACCGCGGCCTTTTTCAACCTTGATCTGCATGTCCAGTTTGCCGCCGTGCGACAGATTGGCAATGACATGACCGGGGTTGATGATTTCCACATCGTGCGGAGTCTGAATGTCAGCGGCAGTCACGACACCTTCTGCGTCTTTGCGCAGGCTCAGGGTCACTTCTTCGCGGTTGTGCAGCTTGAAAACCACACCCTTCAAATTCAGCAAGATGTTGACCACATCTTCTTGCACGCCATCAATCGACGAGTACTCGTGGAGCACGCCGGCGATGGTGACTTCTGTTGCCGCAAACCCAGGCATGGACGACAGCAAAACGCGACGCAGCGCATTGCCCAAGGTATGTCCGTAACCACGTTCAAAGGGCTCCAAGGCCACCTTGGCGCGGTTAAGACCGAGCTGCTCTACGCTAATGGATTTTGGTTTCAGCAAACTGTTCTGCATGCAGACTTCCTCTCAATACCCCCGACTCGTTACATCGGTAAGGCTGGTGAAGCACCCCGACACAGGGCAAGCCTGGATCAGGGAACGAATTCAAATATTCAAACGAATTAACGTGAATACAACTCAACGATCATCGATTCGTTGATGTCGGCCGCGAACTGGTCACGGTCAGGCACAGACTTGAACACGCCTTCGGCCTTTTCAGCATTGACTTCAACCCAGGCTGGCATGCCAACTTGTGCGGCCAATTGCAGGGCTTCGACGACGCGGTTCTGCTTCTTCGACTTTTCGCGCAGAGCGATCACGTCACCGGCCTTGACCATGTACGACGGGATGTTCACGGAAGAGTTGTTCACCGTGATGGCCTTGTGGGAAACCAGCTGGCGTGCTTCGGCGCGTGTGGAGCCGAAGCCCATACGGTAGACCACGTTGTCCAGGCGCGATTCCAACAGGAACAGCAGGTTGGCACCGGTGTTGCCACGGCGGCGGTCGGCTTCTTCGAAGTAGCGGCGGAACTGACGTTCCAGCACGCCGTACATGCGCTTGACTTTTTGCTTTTCGCGCAATTGCAGACCGTAGTCAGAAGTACGGGCACCTGAAGTGCGGCCGTGCTGACCAGGCTTGGAATCGAACTTTGCCTTGTCACCGATAGCGCGACGGGCGCTCTTCAGGAACAGGTCAGTGCCTTCACGGCGGGAGAGTTTGGCCTTGGGGCCTAGGTATCTTGCCACTTGAACTTCCTTTTATGTCATCTGCCGCACGGAAATGCGGGAGCCACCATCAAGAGATGGTGGCGGTGGGCTTGTGAATGAATTAGATGCGACGACGCTTCTGTGGGCGGCAACCGTTGTGCGGTACCGGAGTCACGTCAGCAATCATGTTGATGCGAATGCCCAGAGCGGCCAAAGCGCGCACAGAGGATTCACGTCCAGGACCAGGTCCCTTGATTTCAACGTCAAGGTTCTTGATGCCCTGTTCCAGCGCTGCACGGCCAGCCACTTCGGAAGCAACCTGGGCTGCGAACGGAGTGGACTTGCGAGAGCCCTTGAAACCTTGGCCACCCGACGACGCCCAAGACAAGGCGTTGCCCTGGCGATCGGTGATGGTGATGATGGTGTTGTTGAACGATGCGTGAACGTGTGCAATGCCGTCAGCAACATTCTTGCGGACTTTCTTGCGCACGCGTTGCGCGGCGTTATTGGCTGGTGCTTTTGCCATGGTTCTCTATTCCTTATTTCTTCAAGGATGCAGCAGCCTTACGAGGGCCTTTGCGTGTGCGTGCGTTGGTGCGCGTGCGCTGACCGCGCATGGGCAAACCACGACGGTGACGGAATCCACGGTAGCAACCGATGTCCATCAAACGCTTGATGTTCATGGTCGTCTCACGACGCAGGTCACCTTCGATAGTGAACTGGGCGATTTGATCGCGAATTTTTTCCAGATCCCCGTCGGTCAAATCCTTGACCTTCTTGGAATAAGCGATGCCACAAGCTTCGCAGATTTTGCGAGCGCGGGTGCGACCGATTCCAAAGATGGCGGTTAAGCCAATTTCAGAATGCTGTTGCGGCGGAATATTGATGCCAGCGATACGTGCCATTTTCGTCCTCTAAAACTCTTGCAATTAACCCTGGCGCTGCTTGTGACGCGGATCTGTACAGATCACACGCACAACGCCCTTGCGTCGGATAATTTTGCAGTTACGGCAAATTTTCTTGACCGAAGCCGAAACTTTCATATTTCTCTCCTAAAAACCTTCGCCATGTTCCGACTTTGAATCGCGCGGAACCTGCGCTGTTACTTTGCTCACAGGACAAGGTGCTTGAATAAATTCCCGCATCCCCATCCCAACGATTAACTTGTCACCCGGCCAAAACCGTTTGATCCCCAACCACCGATTCATCAAGACTTGAAGTTAGCCTTTTTGAGCAGTGATTCATATTGCTGGGACATCAAGTAGTTTTGTACTTGGGCCATGAAGTCCATGGTGACCACCACAATAATTAGCAGCGACGTTCCACCGAAGTAGAACGGCACGTTGTATTTCAAGATCAGGAACTCGGGCAATAAACACACAAAAGTGATGTAGATCGCACCAGCCAGCGTCAAACGCAGCAAGATCTTGTCAATGTATTTGGCGGTCTGGTCACCAGGACGAATCCCGGGAATAAACGCACCACTCTTCTTCAGGTTGTCTGCAGTCTCACGGCTGTTGAACACCAGAGCCGTATAGAAGAAGCAGAAGAACACGATGGCAGCGGCATACAACATCACATACACGGGCTGACCTGGGCTCAGCGTGCTGGAGATGTCTTTCAACCAGCGCATCGACTCACCCGTGCTGAACCAGTTCGCAACCGTTGCAGGCAACAAGATTATCGAAGAGGCAAAGATCGGTGGAATCACACCAGCCATGTTCAGCTTCAAAGGCAGATGCGAAGACTGACCACCGTAGACCTTGTTGCCAACCTGCCTACGGGCATAGTTGACTAAGATCTTGCGTTGTCCACGCTCTACAAACACCACGAAGTAAGTCACCAACGCAATCAGTACCACCACCATCAGGGCCACGATGATGCTCATGGCGCCGGTTCGCACCAGTTCCAGCAAGCCACCAATCGCATTGGGCAAGCCCGCCGCGATACCGCCAAAGATCAGGATCGAGATACCATTGCCCAGACCGCGTTCGGTGATCTGCTCACCCAGCCACATCAGGAACATGGTGCCAGCCGACAGTGTCACCACGGTCGTCAGACGAAAGCCAAATCCAGGTGCAATCACCAGGCCTGCAGATGACTCCAGCGCCACCGCGATACCCAGGGACTGGAACAAGGCCAGTCCGAGCGTGCCGTAGCGGGTGAACTGGGTAATCTTGCGACGCCCGGCTTCGCCTTCCTTCTTAAGTTGCTCAAAGGTGGGCAACACATAGGTCAGCAATTGCATGATGATCGACGCCGAGATGTACGGCATGATGCCCAGTGCAAACACGGTAAAGCGTGACAGAGCACCGCCAGAGAACATATTGAACAGACTCAATATGCCGCCCTGCTGGCCCTTGAAGAGCTGTTGCAACTGCGATGGATCGATACCGGGCACAGGTATATGTGCTCCGGTTCGGTACACCACCAGCGCCAACAGCAAGAAGACGAGGCGGCGACGCAAGTCCCCAAACTTGCCTGTCTTTGCGATATCAGCTGCGTTAGTTGCCACTTTGATTTCTTTCAGTCAGCAATTAAGCGACGCTGCCGCCGGCGGCTTCGATCGCAGCCTTGGCACCAGCAGTAGCACCGAGACCGGTGACCTTGATAGCCTTGGTGATCGCGCCGGTGTTGATCACCTTGACGACCTTGATCTTTTGGCTCACGGCGCCGGCTTGCTTCAATGTCAACAGATCGACTTCAGCAACGCCCAGGGCTTCCAGGGCTGTCAAAGTGATTTCGTCGTTGAATTGCAACAAATGCGATTTGAAACCGCGCTTGGGCAAGCGACGATGCATAGGCATTTGACCGCCTTCGAAGCCGACTGCGGGACCGCCACCAGAGCGTGACTTTTGACCCTTGTGGCCACGGCCAGCTGTCTTGCCCAGGCCAGAGCCAATGCCCCGACCGACGCGACGCTTGGCGTGCTTGGCACCCGCTGCGGGCTTGATGTCATTGAGTTCCATCATCAATCCCTTAGAGAACCTTGACCAGGTAACTGATCTTGTTAATCATGCCGCGCACTTCAGGAGAATCCTTCAGTTCGCTGACGCTGTTGAGCTTGCGCAGGCCCAGACCACGCACGGTGGCGCGGTGTGATTCCTGGCAGCCAATTGGGCTACGCACCAATTGGATTTTTACGGTTTGTTGTGTTGTCATGATTGAAACTCCGCTTAAACGTAGAGTTCTTCAACAGTCTTGCCACGCTTGGCCGCCACTGCAGCCGGTGTCGTCGACACAGACAGGGCATCCAGAGTCGCACGGACCATGTTGTAGGGATTGGACGAACCATGGCTCTTGGCCACGATGTCGGTAATACCAACTACTTCGAAGACAGCGCGCATGGGGCCGCCCGCAATGATACCGGTTCCCTTGGGAGCCGGTGCCATCATGACGCTGGCAGCGCCGTGGTGACCCATTACCTTGTGGAAAATGGTACCGTTTTTCAAGGTGACCTTGAGCATGTTGCGACGGGCTTCTTCCATGGCCTTCTGCACAGCAGCAGGAACTTCCTTGGATTTACCCTTACCCATACCGATGCGACCTTCGCCGTCACCCACTACGGTCAGTGCAGCGAAGCCGAGAATACGACCACCCTTCACCACCTTGGTGACGCGATTGATCGCGATCATCTTCTCGCGCAGACCGTCCTCAGGACCCTCGGCCTTACCTTGCATTTTTGCTTGAACTTTAGCCATTCTGATTTCCGATCTGCTTAGAACTGCAAGCCAGCGGCGCGTGCGGCATCAGCCAGCGCCTTGATACGGCCGTGGTACGCAAAACCTGCGCGGTCAAATGCAACTTTTTCAACACCGGCAGCCTTGGCTTTTTCAGCCACGCGCTTACCAATGAGTTCTGCGGCTGCGACGTTGCCGCCCTTGCCGGCTGCACCCAGGGCCGTACGCACTTCGGCTTCGGCTGTGGACGCAGATGCAATCACCTTGCCGCCGTCGCCAGAAATGACGCTGGCGTAGATGTGCAAGTTGGTACGGTTCACGGTCAGACGGGCAACACCTTGTGTGGCGATGCGGATACGTGTCTGACGGGCCCGGCGAAGACGCTGCTCTTTTTTGGTCAACATGGTGCAGCTCCTTATTTCTTCTTGGTTTCTTTGATCGTGATCTTTTCGTCCGAATAACGGATACCCTTGCCCTTGTAAGGCTCGGGAGGACGAACAGCACGTATCTCAGCAGCAATCTGGCCAACGCGCTGACGGTCAGCGCCCTTGATCAGGATTTCTGTCGGTGTGGGGGTGGCCACCGTTATGCCAGCAGGCATATCGATATTCACCGGATGGGAGTAACCCACCACCAGGTTCAACTTGGTACCAGCGGCTGCGGCTTTGTAGCCCACACCCAACAGGTTGAGTTTCTTTTCGAAACCCTTGGTCACACCGACCACCATGTTGTTCACCAGTTGACGCATGGTGCCACTCATGGCATCTGCTTCACGGGATTCATTGGCAGGAGCAAAGCTGAGCTTGCCTGCGTCGTTGGTCATGGTCACCAGGGTGTTGAGCGTCAGTTGCAGAGCGCCGCCAGTGCCTTTGACACTGACCAGACCTGCATTGAAAGACACATCCACACCGGCGGGGATCATGACTGGAAGTTTGCCTACACGGGACATTGTTAAATACTCCTCTGTGGCATTAAGCGACGTAGCACAACACTTCGCCACCGACACCGGTAGCGCGCGCTTTGCGATCTGTCATGACGCCCTGGGGCGTAGTTACGATGGCCACGCCGAGTCCGTTTTGGACTTGGGGGATGGCATCGCTGCCACGGTAAACGCGCAGGCCGGGACGGCTCACACGCTCAATACGTTCGATCACGGGGCGACCGGCGTAATATTTCAGGGCGATAACGAGTTCAGACTTACCACCTTCGGTGACAACCTTGAATCCGTCGATGTAGCCTTCTTCTTGCAACACTGCTGCAATGGCAACCTTCACTTTGGATGAAGGGATGGAGACCGTAGTCTTAGCCACCATTTGCGCATTGCGAATACGTGTCAACAGGTCGGCAATTGGGTCACTCATGCTCATATTGGTTCTCCTGCCGCTTACCAGCTGGCCTTGACGATGCCGGGTATTTCACCAGCAAAGGCCATTTCACGAATCTTTGCGCGTGCCAGACCGAAGTGCTGGAACGTGCCACGGGGGCGACCGGTGATCGCACAACGGTTACGTTGGCGAGTCGGGTTCGAATTACGGGGCAGCTTTTGCAGACCCAGACGGGCAGCAGCGCGCTCGTCATCCGTACGCTTTGCGTCGGTAGAGATGGCCTTCAGTTCCGCATATTTCTTTGCGTACTTAGCAGCCAGCTTGTCACGTTTGAGCTCGCGCTCGATTAATGCCATTTTTGCCACAGTTCGCCTCAGTTCTTGAACGGGAAACGGAAAGCTGCGAGCAGTGCCTTGCACTCTTCATCAGTCTTGGCCGTCGTAGTGATACTGATATTGAGACCGCGCAAGGCATCAACCTTGTCATATTCAATCTCAGGGAAAATGATCTGCTCTTTCACGCCGATGTTGTAGTTGCCGCGGCCATCGAAGGCGCGACCAGAGATACCACGAAAGTCACGTACGCGGGGCAGAGCCACGGTAACAAAACGATCCAGGAACTCAAACATCTGCACGCCGCGCAGAGTCACCATGCAACCAATGGCCTGGCCTTCGCGGATCTTGAATCCGGCAATGGCTTTCTTGGACTTGGTCACCACAGGCTTTTGGCCTGCAATCTTGGTCAGGTCGGCAACTGCGTTGTCCATGACCTTCTTGTCAGCAACCGCTTCACTGACACCCATGTTCAGGGTGATCTTGGTGAAACGCGGCACTTGCATGGCCGACTTGTAGCCAAACTTGGCAATCAGGTCAGGCGCCACTTTGTCGCGGTAAATTTGTTGAAGACGTGCCATGCTTATGCCACCTTGATTTCTTCGCCGCTGGACTTGTAAACGCGAACGCGTTTGCCATCAGCAAGCAACTTGATACCAACACGGTCAGCCTTGCCCGTTGCAGCATTGAAAATAGCTACATTGGACTGGTGAATAGGCATGGTCTTTTCGACGATGCCGCCGGCGGCGCCCTTCATTGGGTTTGGCTTGGTGTGTTTCTTCACCAAGTTAATACCCTCTACGAGTACGTGCGAATCATCTTTGCGCAGCGCGATGGTGCCGCGCTTGCCCTTATCGCGTCCTGCGATAACGATGACTTCGTCGCCTTTGCGAATCTTGTTCATGGCGGGTCCTTACAAAACTTCAGGAGCCAGGGACACGATCTTCATGAACTTCTCGGTACGCAGTTCACGCGTCACGGGTCCAAAGATGCGGGTGCCGATAGGCTCCAACTTGGCGTTAAGCAACACTGCTGCGTTGCCGTCGAATTTCACCAGGGAACCATCGCTACGGCGGATGCCCTTAGCGGTGCGAACCACAACCGCGCTATAGACTTCGCCTTTTTTGACGCGTCCGCGGGGTGCAGCTTCCTTGATGCTAACTTTGATGATGTCGCCAACACTGGCGTAACGACGCTTAGAACCGCCCAGCACCTTGATGCAGAGAACGGACTTAGCGCCAGTGTTGTCGGCGACTTCCAGTCGAGATTCAGTTTGGATCATTTCAATTATTCCCAACTTGCACCTGGTGCACCCAATCGCCTCATGGCAATTCAGCACAACAAATCAGTCTTGGGCCCGCTGTACGCCGCTCGAACCACTCAAGCAGCCTCCATTTGGGCAGAAACTTCATACTCTTGCGAGCGAAGCCCTCGATTATGCATCCGATTTAACGGGTTGGCAACGGTTTTCTCAGGGAATTTGCAAATACTGGGCCGCTAGCTGGGTGAATTCGCGCTCCTGGGGATCGAGCCCAGTCTCCTCCAACAGGATTTCCGCCACCCGAGGCGCCAGTTGAGCCGCCAGTCTGGCATCTAAGAAAAGCATTCTGGAACGTCGCGCCAGCATGTCTTCCACCGTCAGCGCATATTCATAGCGTGCGGCAAAGCGCACCATGGCCTCGCTCAGGCCATCCGCGAGCCACACATAGGCGCCGGGCAAGGCCTGCAGCAATGCGGCTTCACTGCCATAAGAATGGGCGCCTTCCGACATTCCGATCGAGACCGGCGAGAACTCCGGCCCAAACTGGGCACCTACCAGGCGCAGGTCCACGGTCTGCCCGGCAGGGCGCCGTTCGAGCAGGCCCTTGTCCGCACAGGTCTCCAGCACATCCTCGGCCATGGCCCGGTAGGTGGTCCATTTGCCACCGGTGACCGTCACCAAGCCGCTGCGGCTGGCAATCACCGTATGTTCCCGACTCAGCGCCTTGGTACTTTCGCCGTGTTGTGACTTGAGCAAGGGCCGCAAGCCGACCCAGATGCTTTTGATGTCATCCCGGCCGGGCGCCCGAAGCAGATAGCGCCCAGACTCTCTCAATATGAAATCCACTTCGTCAGCGAAGGGCAAGGGCTCGCGCGCCAGATCATGGCGCGGCGTGTCGGTGGTGCCCAGGATCAGCCTACCCAGCCAGGGCACGGCAAACAGCACGCGGCCGTCCGAGGTCTTGGGCACCATCAGCGCCCGGTCGGAGTCCAGAAAGCTGCGCTCCACCACGATGTGCACGCCCTGGCTGGGAGCCACCAGGGGCTGAATCGCCCGGCCCCCGCCCGCGCTGTGGGCCGCACTATCCATAGCGCGCAGCGCGTCAACCCAAACCCCGCAGGCATTCACCACACAGCGGGAACCGATGCGATAGGTCTGTCCGCTGATGCTGTCCCGCGCCTGCAAGCCGCTGATCTTGCCGCCTTCATATAGGAGTCCGGTGACCGCGCAGTAATTGACCAGCAGCGCGCCGCGCGTGGCCGCAGTGCGGGTCAGCGCCAGAGCCAGGCGCGCATCGTTGAACTGCCCGTCCCAATACTGCACACCACCCTTTAGTCCCTCCCTGCGCACGTTGGGCAAGGCCTTTGCAGTCGCCTCTGCCCCCAAAAAACGCGTCTTACCCAAGCCTGCCTTGCCCGCCAACAGGTCGTACAGCGTCAAGCCGATGCCGTAAAACGGCGCCTCCCACCAGCGGTAAGAAGGCACGACAAAGGCCAAGGACTGGGCCAGATGCGGCGCATTGCGCAACAGCGTGCTGCGCTCGTGCAAGGCCTCTCGCACCAGGGAAATATTGCCCTGCGCGAGATAGCGCACACCGCCATGCACCAGCTTGGTGGCGCGCGACGAGGTGCCCTTGGCAAAGTCATGCGACTCCAACAGCAGCACACTCAATCCGCGAGCAGCTGCGTCCAGCGCCACGCCCAGACCGGTCGCACCACCACCGACCACCACCAGGTCATAGACCCGGTCCACGGCCAGACGCGCCATCAGATCGGCACGGCGCGTAGGCATGGGGAACTGTGGAGTTAGCATGCGGGATCTTTGTTCAGGGCGGTTCGCCCGATTATCGCGAAGGCAACGCAATGAGCTATCTGCTGGCCCTGGACCAGGGCACATCAAGCTGCCGCAGCATCGTGTTCGATGCAGGTGGCAAGACAGTCGCCATGGCGCAACAAGAGCTGCCGCAAATCTTCCCGCAACCCGGCTGGGTGGAGCATGACGCGCTGCAGATCTGGCGCCTGCAACTGGCCACAGTCCGCACAGCCCTGGCCAAGGTCGGCATCGCGGCGACTCAGATCAAGGCTCTAGGCATTACCAACCAGCGCGAAACCACCGTCATCTGGAACCGAAAAACCGGTCAACCCATTCACAACGCCATCGTCTGGCAGGACCGACGCACCGAACCGCTGTGTGCCGAGCTGCGTGCACACGGTCTGAGTGACACCATACGCGCCAAGACCGGCCTGCTAATCGATGCGTATTTTTCCGGCACCAAGATTCGCTGGCTGCTGGACCATGTTCCCGGCGCCCGCGCCCAGGCCGAAAACGGCGAACTGGCCTTTGGCACCATGGACACTTGGCTGATCTGGCAACTGACCGAGGGCCGGGTCCATGCCACCGATGTCAGCAATGCCTCGCGCACCCTGCTGTTCAATGTGCACTCCAACCAATGGGACGCCGAGTTGCTGGCGGCGCTGGATATTCCGGCCAGCCTGCTGCCCATGGTGCAGCCCAGTGCTTCGCTGTTCGGTGAAGTCAGCCCGGCGCTCATGGGTCATGCGATTCCGATAGGCGGCGTTGCCGGTGACCAGCAAAGCGCGCTATTCGGCCAGGCCTGCTTCACGGCGGGCATGGCCAAAAACACCTACGGCACCGGCTGCTTCATGCTGATGCATACCGGCAGCGTCTTCCAGACCTCGGCCAACGGCCTGATCAGCACCAGCGCGGCACAAATCAGTTTGCAGCCGGAGTTCGCGCTGGAGGGCAGCGTGTTTGTGGGCGCTGCGGTGGTGCAGTGGCTGCGCGACGGGTTACATGCGATCCAGAGCAGCGCCCAGGTGCAGGCCCTGGCGGAAAGCGTGCCGGACTCCGGCGGCGTGATGGTGGTGCCGGCCTTTACCGGCCTGGGCGCGCCCTATTGGAGGCCGGATGCGCGCGGCTCGATTACCGGCCTGACGCGTGGCAGCACGCTGGGGCATATTGCCCGCGCAGCGCTGGAAAGCATCGCCTACCAGAGTGCCGCCCTGCTGCTGGCCATGGGTCGGGATGCGGTCAACGCGGGCGCAGCAGAGGTGTCAGAACTGCGCGTGGATGGCGGCGCCTGCGTCAATGATTTGCTGATGCAGTTTCAGGCCGATCTGCTGGGTATCCCGGTCGTGCGGCCCTTGGTGACCGAGACCACAGCGCTTGGCGCGGCGTATCTGGCCGGCCTCTCCACCGGCGTCTATCAAAGCACGGCAGAGCTGAGCGCACTATGGCGCGCCGAGCGCCGCTTCCTCCCCACCATGGCGCGCTCCCGGGCTCAGGAACTGATGGCGGCTTGGGAGCATGCAGTCAGACAAACCGTCCTGTAAGCTCGGGCCACTCTTTTTTCTCAAGCACACCATGACATCAAGCATTGCATTTATAGGCGGCGGCAATATGGCCAGCGCCATCATCGGCGGACTCTTGAAACAAGGCATGAGGCCCGAACAGATCCTGGTGGTGGAACCTTTTCAAGAGGCCCGCACCAGGCTGAAAGAGCTGTTCGGCATAGAGGCGCTCAGCGCCCCCGACGCCACCCTGGAGCGTGCCAATCTGGTGGTCTGGGCGGTCAAGCCACAGACCTTCAAGGACGCTGCGCTGCAAACCAAGGCGTTCACCGCCAAGGCCCTGCACCTGAGCGTGGCGGCCGGCATCCGCAGCGACAGCATCGCCGCGTGGCTGGGCACCGAGCGCATCATCCGCTGCATGCCCAACACACCAGCACTGATCGGACAGGGCATGACGGCCCTGGTGGCCCGCGACGGCGTCACCGCAGCCGACCGACATTGGGCTGGTGAAGTGATTGCCACCACCGGCCAGTTCCTGTGGCTGGAACGTGAGGAACAGCTCGATGCAGTCACCGCCATCTCCGGTTCGGGACCGGCCTATATGTTTTACTTCATGGAAGCCATGACCGCCGCCGGTGCCGAAATGGGCTTGTCCGCAGAACAGGCCTATCAGCTGGCCGTCGCCACCTTTATAGGCGCCGGCGAGCTGGCACGCGCCTCCACCGAGCCGCCCGAGGTGTTACGCCAGCGCGTCACGAGCAAGGGCGGCACCACCTATGCGGCGATCACCTCGATGGACGAGAGCGGCATCAAGGATCGCTTTGTCAAGGCCTTGCATGCGGCGCGGGATCGTGCCCGCGAAATGGGCGACGAATTCGGCGCGGCCTAGACACGCGGTCGGCGTGAAGCTGTCACACAGGTTTCACGGCCGGGCCTGATGCTGTGCTTGCGGCATGTCGCCGCATTGCACCTACCAGCGAGCCCTTATGAACGACCAAACCTCTCCCGAAACCGACGCAGTGGCCGACGAAGACTTTGAGACCATTGGCGATTACCACCGCATGGCGGCTCACCATTTCAGCGCCGCAGCCAAGCACCATCTGGCTGCTGCCGATGCCGACGACGAAGGCCATGAAGAAGCCAATGCCCGCCACGCCCTGCTGGCCTACCGCCACCAGCTCAACGGTGTGCAATGCGCCGAAATCGCCATGATGGAAAGCGATACGCTGGACGACGAATTCGACGTCCCAAGCGAAGAGGACTAAAAAGCCGGGCGCGCCTGCCAGAAGGCGGGCGAGCCAAAGTGGTTCTTGAGATATTCGATCCAGAGCCTGACCCGCAGCGGCAAATGCTTGCGCTGCGGGAACACGGCGTAGACCCCGTTGGGCGGCGCGGCAAAGTCTTCCAGCACCGGCACCAGTTGCCCGGCCGCGATGTCAACCTCCACCTCCCAAATGCTGCGCCATGCAATGCCGTGGCCGGCCAAGCACCAGTCATGCAACACCTGGCCATCCGAGCAATCCAGCGGGCCGCCCGGTTTGAGATAGCTGACCTCGCCGGAACGCTTGGCGCCCTCCTCGTCCTTTGAATCCTGCCGCGCCCCCGCCGACAGCTTGAAGGCCCAGCCGCGCGTCTGCGAGGCGTCACTCGACAGCGTCAGACAATGAAAGCGCGACAGCTCGGCCGGAGTCTGCGGTATGCCATGGCGCGCCAGATAGCCGGGCGTGGCCACGCACAGGCGACGGTTGTCGGCCATGCGCACGCTGACCAGGGACGAGTCGGGCATATCACCGACGCGCACCGCGCAATCAAAGCCCTCACCGGCCATGTCCACCACCCGGTCGCTCAGGTTCAACGAGATGGTGACCTCGGGGTGCAGCTCGTAAAACTTCGGGATCAGCGGCGCCACATGGCGGCGGCCAAACCCTGCCGGGGCGGTAATGCGCAAATGGCCACTGGCCTTGACGCCGCCTGCGCTGACGCTGGCCTCGGCATTGGCAAGGTCGGAGAGCAGGCGCTGGCAGTCTTCCAGAAAGGCGCTGCCTTCGTGCGTGAGCGTGATGCGCCGCGTGGTGCGCAGCAAGAGCTTGACGCCCAGTCTCTCCTCCAGCGCATCCAGCCTGCGCCCCATGATGGCCGGTGCCACGCCCTCGGCATGGGCCGCAGCGGTCAGACTGCCGCGCGCCGCCACCGAGACAAAAGATTCCAGTTGCTTGAGCTTGCTCATGACACCGAGCCCGGCTGCACCGGCAACAAAATGCCATCGCGCCGCAGGGCCGCCACTTCGTCGCCAGAGTAACCCAGGCTCAGCAGCAACTCCGTGCCATGCTCGTCCAGCTTGGGTGGGTCCAGCCGCAGGCCCAGTCGCTCGCCATCCAGCTTCAAGGGCAGCAGCGGCACACGGGTCTCGCGCCCATCGGGCAGGGTCATGGGGGCCAGGCCACCGGTAGCATTCAGGTGCGGATCATTAAACAAATGCTGCGGATCGGTGATGGGCGCAAACGGCAGGCCATTCGCCTCGAACAGTGCTGCCAGTTCGCTGGCCGGGGTGGATGCCAGCCGCTCGCGCAACAGTGGAATCAGCCAGTGCCGCGCCAGCACGCGCAGATTGTTGCTAGTCAGACGCGGATCTACCTGCAGATCTGCAAAACCAAAGGCCTGGCAGAAGATCGCCCATTGCGTGTCGCTGACCACAGCCAGGAAAATCTGCTCTTTGTCCTTCACGCTGAAGACGTCGTAAATACCCCAGGGCGAAATCTTCTGCGGCATCGGGTCAGCCGCCCGTCCGGTAATAGCGAACTGCAGCATATGCTGTGCCACCAAAAACACATTGTTCTCAAACAGCGCCGTCTCCACCTCCTGGCCTTTTCCCGTCTGCTGGCGCTGCATCAGTGCGGCCATGGCACCAATGGCGCCAAACATGCCGCCCATGATGTCGTTGACGCTGGAGCCTGCCCGCAACGGGTCGCCCGGGCGCCCGGTCATGTAGGCCAGGCCACCCATCATCTGCACCACCTCGTCCAGCGCGGTGCGATGCTCATAGGGGCCGGGCAGAAAACCCTTGTGACTCACGTAAATCAGGCGCGGATGCCGTTGGACGAGCGTGGCGTAGTCCAGCCCCAGCTTCTGCATGGTGCTGGGCTTGAAGTTCTCGCTGACGATGTCGGCGGTGGCAATCAGCTTCTGCACCACTTCGCGTCCCTTTTCGCTGTGCAGGTCAAGCGCCAGGCTCTTCTTGTTGCGGTTAAACAGCGGGTAGAACCCGGCGCCGGCGCCCAGCAGCTTGCGCGTGCTGTCGCCGCCCAGTGGCTCGACCTTGATCACCTCGGCGCCCAGATCGCCCAGCACCATGCCGCAGGTGGGACCCATCACCATGTGGGTGAATTCGACGACGCGTATGCCCTCCAGTGGCAGCGGTCGCTTGAGGGTGGCGGATTCAGTCATTTTCAGTACCTGCATTGAAGTCACGAATAGATTGCCATTTTTCCATATAGTGAATGGATAAGGTTCGAATACAGTATGGCATCCGGTTTAATCTCTAAAGGCCAGCCATGTCCACTGCTTCCAGCACCCCCCGCACCCCAGTCCACCGCCTGCAAGTGGCGACGGTTTTGCACCAGTTTATTGAAGAAAAGGTTCTGCCGGGCACCGGCGTGGACGCGGCAACTTTCTGGCAAGGCTTTGACGCCCTCATCGCCGATCTGGCACCCAAGAATATTGCCCTGCTGGCCGAGCGCGACCGCCTGCAAACCGAGCTGGATGCCTGGCACAAGGCCAACCCAGGTCCCATCACCGATATGCCTGCCTACAAGGCGTTTCTGGAAAAGATCGGCTACCTGGTCGAACAGCCAAAAAAGGTGAAGATCACCACGGCCAATGTCGACAGCGAACTCTCCAAGCAGGCCGGCCCGCAGTTGGTGGTGCCCATCACCAACGCCCGCTACGCTCTGAACGCCGCCAATGCGCGTTGGGGCAGTCTGTATGACGCGCTCTACGGCACCGACGTGCTGTCCGAAGACAAGGGCTGCGAGAAGATCGGCAAAAAGGGCGGCTACAACCCCAAGCGCGGCAAAAAGGTCATCGAATACGCACGCAATGTGCTGGATCGCACTGCGCCGCTCAAAAAGGGCTCGCATGTCGGCTCCACCGGCTACCGCATCAGCAAGACCGGCGAGCTGGTCGTGTCCCTGGCCGAGGGCGGCACTTCCAAGCTGAAGGACGCAGCGCAACTGGTGGGCTACCAAGGCGAGGCCAAGGCCCCGACCTCCGTGCTGCTGGCCCACAATGGCTTGCATCTGGACCTCATCATCAACCGCGACACCGTCATCGGCAAGAGTGATGCCGCCGGTGTCTCCGACCTGGTGTTGGAAGCGGCTCTCTCCACCATCTTGGATCTGGAAGACTCCGTGGCCGTGGTCGATGCCGACGACAAGGTGCAGGCTTACGGCAACTGGCTGGGCATTTTGCAGGGCACGCTGACCGAAGAGTTGAGCAAGGGTGGCAAGACCTTTACCCGTGGCCTCAACCCGGACCGCGTCTACAACGCACCCCAGGCTGAAGTGAGCGGCGCAAGCGCCAAGGACCAAAAGAAGGTCACGCTGCATGGCCGCTCGCTGATGTTTCTGCGTAATGTCGGCCACCTGATGACGAATCCGGCCATCCTGTACACGGCAGCGGACGGAGAGGTGCGCGAAATTCCGGAAGGAATTCTGGACGCCATGGTGACCACCACCATCTCCATGCACGACCTGCAGCGCACCGCCAAGGATGCAGCCGCTGGCAAGGTGCGCAATTCGCGCAAGGGCTCGGTCTACATCGTCAAGCCCAAGATGCACGGCCCGGCCGAAGTGGCCTTTGCCGACGAGCTGTTTAGCCGCGTAGAGCAGGTGCTGGGCCTGCCGGCCAGCACCGTCAAGCTCGGCATCATGGACGAAGAGCGCCGCACCTCGGTCAATCTGAAGGCCTGTATTGCCGCCGCAGAGAGCCGCGTCGCGTTTATCAACACCGGCTTCCTGGACCGCACCGGCGACGAAATGCACAGCGCCATGCAGGCCGGAGCCATGATCCGCAAGGGCGACATGAAGTCCAGCGCCTGGATCAGTTCTTACGAGCGCAACAATGTGCTGGTCGGCCTCTCCTGCGGCCTGCGCGGACGGGCCCAAATCGGCAAGGGCATGTGGGCCATGCCGGACCTGATGCGCGCCATGCTGGAGCAGAAGATCGCCCACCCCAAGGCCGGCGCCAACACCGCCTGGGTGCCCAGCCCTACCGGCGCCACCCTGCACGCCCTGCACTACCACCAAGTGCTGGTCAGCGATGTGCAAAAGGAACTGGAAAAGATCAACGCCAACAAGGAACGCGATGCGTTGTTGACCGGCCTGTTGACCATCCCCGTCACCGCCACACCGAATTGGTCTGCCGCCGAGAAGCAGCAGGAGCTGGACAACAACGCCCAGGGCATTCTGGGTTATGTGGTGCGCTGGGTCGACCAGGGCGTGGGTTGCTCCAAGGTGCCCGACATCCACAACATCGGCCTGATGGAAGACCGTGCCACCTTGCGTATCAGCAGCCAGCACATGGCCAACTGGCTGCACCATGGCGTGGTCAGCAAAGAGCAGATCACCGAAACCTTTGAGCGCATGGCCGGCGTGGTGGACCAGCAAAATGCCGGAGACCCGCTGTACCAAAAAATGGCCGGCAATTTCGGTACCAGCATGGCCTACCAGGCGGCTTGTGATCTGGTGTTCAAGGGTCTGGAGCAGCCCAGCGGCTATACCGAGCCGCTGCTGCACGCCTGGCGTTTGAAGGTGAAGGCGGCGGCTTAAAACTGCAGACGCTTCGGGGCAGAGCGGATGGCAGCCCTGTACCTGCTGATAAACCCCCGCGCCGGGGGTGGTCGTGCAGGGCATCTGTTGCCCGACCTACAACAGTGGGCTGCCGCACGCAGCACCCCCGTCACCTTGCATGTGGCAGGCGCAGTACCTGACACCCTGGCCTGGCTGGACAGCGTGCCACGCGGCGCCACCGTGGCGCTGGTGGGTGGCGACGGCACCGTCAACCAGATGCTGCCCGGTTTTCTGGCCAGGGACCTGTGCCTGGCCCTGATTCCGCAAGGCAGCGGCAATGATGTGGCGCGCGCACTGGGCGTAGCCGGCTTGCACTGGCGCAAGGCACTGGAGTTTGCCCAGCACGCCACGCCCCAACCCATGGATGTGGGCTGGGTGCACACTACCGCGCAGACGCGCCCGTTTCTGTCCAGCCTGACGGTTGGTTTCGATTCCGCAGTCGGCTTTAAGGCCCTGAACGGCCCGCGCTGGCTGCGTGGCCTGCCGCGCTACCTGTTGGCCACCCTGCGGGAACTTTCGGCCCTGCAGACCTGGGACATGCAGATCACGCTGGATGGCGAGCCGCTGCACAGCGGCGCCACTTTGTTTGCCTCCACGCTCAACACCCCCACCTACGGCAGCGGCATGCCGGCCGTGCCACATGCGCAGATCGACGACGGCGAGCTCGATGTGCTGGTGGCCGGTGAATTCAACTCGCTGCAAACCCTGCTGATGCTGCCGCGCCTGCTCATGGCGCTGCACCTGGGCCACCCGCGCGTGCGGACCCGGCGCTTCAAAACCATGGACATCTGCTCTGCGCAACCCCTGCCGCTGGCCACCGACGGGGAATATGTGGGTGAGGCAAACTCGGTCACTGTGCAGGTGGACCCGGGCGCGCTGCGGGTCATTCGCCCTTAATACGTGGTACGAATGGCGCTCGTAACTCTGGCTGCTCCGGGCATAGGCACAATAGAGCCATGCCCATACGCCCTCCCTTTATTGCGCCCGAAAAATTCACCAACGCCGACCAGGCTCTGGCCCAGGTAAGCCGGATTTATGAGGGCAGCATTGCCCACCTGCGCGCCACCATGCAGCGCTTTGTTGCCGGCGATGACAGCATGGACCATGTGCGCGCCTGCTATCCGATGGTGCGTATCCACACCGCCACGGTCTCGCGCGCCAGCACCGCCGACATTGCCCGCCTGAGCTTTGGCTTTGTGGCCGGGCCCGGCCGCTTCGAGACCACGCTGACCCGCCCCGAGCTGTACCACGAGTACTACCTGACCCAGTTTCGTCTGCTGCTGGAAAACCACGGTGTGGAGTTGGAGGTGTGCACCAGCTCGCAGCCGATCCCGGTGCACTTCTCGTTTGCCGAGCACGACCATATGGAAGGCAATATGCCGTCCGAGCGGCGAGCGCGCATGCGCGATGTGTTTGACTTGCCCGACCTGGCCGCCATGGACGACGGCATCGCCAACGGGACCTACACGCCACGTCCGGGCGACGCGCTCCCTTTGGCCCTGTTTACCGCACCGCGCGTGGACTACTCGCTGCACCGCCTGCGCCATTACACCGGCACCGGCCCGGAGCACTTCCAGAACTTTGTGCTGTTCACCAACTACCAGTTCTATATAGACGAATTCATTGCCCTGGGACGCGCCGCCATGGCCGATCCGGATAGTGAATACGTGGCCTTTGTCGAGCCCGGCAATATGGTGACGCGCCGCGCAGGCCTGCCCGCACAGCCCGCCGATGCCCTCGGCAAAGAGCCGCCCAGATTGCCGCAAATGCCGGGCTACCACTTGGTACGCGAAGACTGCATGGGCATCACCATGGTGAATATCGGCGTCGGCCCGGCCAACGCCAAGAACATCACCGACCACATTGCCGTGCTGCGCCCGCACGCCTGGATCATGCTGGGCCACTGCGCCGGCCTGCGCAACACCCAGCAACTGGGCGACTATGTGCTGGCCCATGGGTACGTGCGAGAGGACCATGTGTTGGACGAGGAGCTGCCGCTGTGGGTGCCGATCCCGGCATTGGCCGAGATTCAGGTGGCGCTGGAGCAGGCCGTAGCCGACGTGACCCAGGTCCAGGGCGCGGCACTCAAAAGCATCATGCGCACCGGCACCGTGGCCAGCACCGACAACCGCAACTGGGAGTTGCTGCCCGACAACCAGGCAGAGCGCCGCTTCAGCCAGAGCCGTGCCGTGGCGCTGGATATGGAAAGCGCCACCATTGCCGCCAATGGTTTTCGCTTTCGCGTGCCCTACGGTACCCTGCTGTGCGTGAGCGACAAACCGCTGCACGGCGAGATCAAACTACCGGGCATGGCCAACCATTTTTACCGCGAGCGTGTGGACCAGCACCTGCGTATCGGCATTCGTGCGCTGGAGTTGTTGCGCCAACAGGGCGCAGACCAGCTGCACAGCCGCAAGCTGCGCAGCTTTGCCGAAGTGGCATTCCAGTAAATCACACCGCGCGCGGCTTGACCTTGCTGGCCGCCAGCTTGGCGTTGCTGCGTGCCACTTCCACATCGGCATCAAAGGCCAGGGCCACGCCCATGCGGCGCTTGGTGAAGCTCTCGGGCTTGCCAAACAGGCGAATGTCGGTGTTGGGCACGCGCAGCGCCTCGGCCACACCGTCAAACACAATGCCTTGGGCCTCGACACCGCCGTAGATGACGGCACTGGCACCGGGACTGCGCAGCGCGGTGTTCACCGGCAGGCCCAAAATAGCGCGGGCATGCAGTTCAAACTCGCTTTGCACCTGGGTGGTCAGGGTGACCAGACCGGTGTCGTGCGGACGCGGGCTCACCTCGCTGAACCACACCTGGTCGCCCTTCACAAACAACTCCACACCAAACAAACCCAAGCCACCGGGCTGGCCGTCGTGGCCCAGCCCCAGGTTGTCCGTCACGGCCTTGGCAATCTGGCGCGACAGCTCCAGCGCCGCAATGGGCATGGGGTGCGGCTGCCAGCTTTCCACGTAGTCACCGCTGACCTGGATGTGGCCAATCGGGTCGCAGAAATGGGTTTCTATGCTGCCGTCGGCGCCGCGTGCGCGCACCGTGAGTTGGGTGATTTCGTAGTCGAAGTCAATAAAGCCTTCCACGATGACGCGGCCATGGCTGACCCGGCCACCGGCCATGGCGTAGTCCCAGGCTTTTTGCACGTCGGCGGGGCCATCGATCTTGCTTTGACCCTTGCCGGACGAACTCATCACCGGCTTGACCACGCAGGGGTAGCCAATGCCGGGCTTGCCGTCCACACCATCCACCGCCGCTTGCAACTCAGCCAGCGAATCACAAAACTGGTAGGGGCTGGTGGGCAGGCCCAGCGTTTCGGCTGCCAGGCGGCGAATGCCTTCGCGGTCCATGGTCAGGCGAGCCGCGCGTGCCGTGGGCACCACGCGCACCGTGCCTGCAGCCTCCAGCGCCTCCAACATGGGGGTGGCAATGGCTTCAATTTCGGGCACAACCAGCAGCGGCTTCTCCGCTTCAATCAGGGCCTTGAGTTGTTCCGGGTCGCTCATGGTGATGGTGCGCGCATGGTGGGCCACCTGCTGACCGGGGGCGTTGTCATAGCGGTCCACGGCAATGGTTTCCACGCCCAGGCGCTGCAAGGCAATCAGCACTTCTTTGCCCAGTTCACCGCTGCCCAGCAGCATGACTTTGGTGGCATTGGCGGTCAAGGGCGTGCCAAAGGTGATGGCGGGGGTAGGGGTGGTCATGGGTCCAGCGCGTTGCCGCGTCCAAAAAGGTGAAAAAGAAGCAAGAATAAGTGATTTGAAGCGCATGCCAAGGTCAAGTTTCCACTGCGGGCACAAGCAGCGGCCCTGCGCCACAATAGCGCGCATGGCTACACCGCTTTTTCAGGTGCAACATTTGCACAAACGCTACGGCGACAACCAGGTCGTCAAAGACCTCTCTTTTGAGATTGCGCCGGGCGAATGCCTGGGCGTGATCGGGCCCAACGGCGCCGGCAAGACCACCACCATCCGCATGTGTCTGGGGCTGACCACGCCCGACAGCGGCAGCATCCACGCGATGGGCCTGGAGATGCCGCGCGACGCGCTGGCCATCAAGCAGCAGCTGGGCGTGGTGACGCAGCTCGACACGCTGGATCCAGACTTTTCATGTGCGGAAAACCTGCTGGTCTATGGCCGCTATTTCGGCATGAAGGACAAGGACATCAAGGCGCGCATCCCGGATCTGCTGGAGTTTGCTTCGCTGACCACTAAAGCCAAAGCCAAGCCGGGGGAGCTGTCGGGCGGCATGAAACGGCGCCTCTCGCTGGCGCGCGCCTTGGTCAACGACCCCAAGCTCTTGCTGCTGGACGAGCCCACCACCGGCCTGGACCCTCAGGCAAGGCATCTGATGTGGGAGCGCCTGCAACTGCTGCTGCAACAGGGCAAATCCATCCTCTTGACCACCCACTTCATGGACGAGGCAGAGCGCCTGTGCTCGCGCCTCTTGGTGCTGGACCACGGCCAAAAAATTGCCGAGGGCACGCCGCGCGACCTGATCGCCCAGCACCTGGAGCCCGATGTGGTGGAGGTCTATGGCACCGGCGCGCTGCGTCTGGTGGACAGCCCGGTACGCTCCTATGCCGCGCGGGTGGAGGTGAGCGGCGAGACCGTGTTTTTCTACACCCACAACGCCCAGGATTTGCTGGCGGCGCTGGGCAAGCACCCCAGCCTGCGCACCCTGCACCGGCCGGCCAATCTGGAAGACTTGTTTTTGAAATTGACGGGTAGACAAATCCGCGAGGACGCATGATGAGCACTTCCACAACCGCTCCATCCGTTTGGGCCGCACCTCGCATCACGCTGCGCTTCTGGCCGGTGTTCCTGCGCAACCTGCTGGTCTGGCGCAAACTGGCGATTCCCAGCCTGGTCGGCAACATCGCCGAGCCGCTGATGTGGCTGGTGGCCTTCGGCTACGGCATGGGCGCGCTGGTTGGCAAGATCACGCTGCAGACGCCGGATGGCGCGGTGGCCGTGCCCTACATCCTGTTTCTGGCCAGTGGCTCCATCTGCATGAGCGCCATGCAGGCGGCGTCCTTCGAGGCGCTGTACTCGGCCTTCTCGCGCATGCATGTGCAGAAAACCTGGGACGGCATTTTGAATGCGCCGGTCGGTCTGGACGACATCGTGTTTGCCGAAATGCTGTGGGCCGCCTTCAAGGCGCTGTTCACGGTGACCGCCATCATCGGAGTCATGCTGGCGCTGGGAATCACGCACTCACCCAAGATCCTGCTGGCCTGGCCGATCCTGTTGGGCGTCGGTGTGACCTTTAGTTGTATGGCACTGGTATTTAACGCCATGGCCAAGGGCTATGACTTTTTCACCTACTACTTCACGCTGTTCCTGACGCCGGTGATGTTTTTGAGCGGCGTGTTTTTCCCGCTGGAGCAGTTGCCCGAGAACGTGCGTCTGGTGGCTGCCTGGCTGCCCCTGGCCAGTGCCGTGGCCTTGGTGCGCCCGCTCTTCATGGACCAGTGGCCGCAGGATGCCGCCCGCCATCTGCTGGTGCTGGCGACCTACGCCAGCGTGTCGTTCTGGATTGCGCTGGCGCTGACGCGTAAACGATTCAGGAAGTAGAGGTGAAAGGCAAGGATTAACCGGTAGTTGTACAATAAACCGTACAAATCAGGAGCAACACCGTGGATGCCATTACCTACTCTTCTGCCCGCGCCAACCTTGCAAACACCATGGATCGGGTCTGCAATGACCACGAGCCACTGATCATCACCCGCAATGGGGATCAGTCAGTCGTCATGCTGTCTCTGGAAGACTTTCAGGCGATGGAAGAGACTGCCTACCTTTTGCGCAACCCTGCCAACGCCAAGCGCCTGCTCGCTGCCGCCAGCCAACTCAGCGCCGGAAAGGGCGTGCCGCGGGAGCTGACTGAATGAAGCTGGTTTTTGCGGATGAGGCTTGGGACGACTACTTGTATTGGCAAAAGCAAGATCGCCGTATGGTGGAGCGCATCAACAAGCTGATTCAGGAGACACAGCGCGACCCTTTTAACGGCGTCGGCAAACCCGAGCCGCTAAAGCATGCGCTTGCCGGATTTTGGTCGCGCCGAATCACCGACGAACACCGCATGGTCTACAAGATGGAGGATGGGGCATTGCTGATCGCCCAGCTGCGCTATCACTACTGAAGCAGTCCGCAAAGCTGCGTCAGGCCTGGGCGACACCGTGCGCTGCAAACTCCATGTCAGCCAGCTGCGGCATGATGGCGGCATAACTATTCCTACAAAAGTACGGAGACCGCATGAGACTGGCATTGATGTCCGATATCCACGGCAATATCCAGGCACTGGATGCCTGCTTGGAGCACGCCCGCCAACAGCGCGCTCAGCGCTTTGCCTTTCTGGGCGATCTGGTGGGTTATGGCGCCGACCCCGGCGCGGTGCTGGAGCGCGTCATGCAGCTCGCCGAAGAGGGCGCCATCGTGCTCAAGGGCAACCATGACGAGATGGCCGTGCACCCACCGGCCGAGGTCAAGAATGTGGGCAGCAGCACCGCCGCCTGGACGCACAGCCAGCTCAGCGACGTGCAACGCGCCTGGCTGGACGCCCTGCCGCTGACAGCGCAAATCGAAAAAATTCTGTTGGTGCATGCCAGCCTGGACGGCCCGGAACTCTGGCGCTATGTCTACGATGAGCGCGCCGCCACCGCCAGCCTGGACGCCGCTGCCGACTTTCCCGGCGTGCGCTATGTGTTCGGTGGCCATGTGCATGAGCAAAGCCTGTACTACCGGGGCTCCACGGCCAGCCTGATGAAATTCAAACCCCAGCCCGGCGTGGCCGTTCCGGTGCCCAGCCATCGCCAGTGGTTGGCCACGGTAGGTTCGGTCGGCCAACCGCGCGACGGCAAACCCGAGGCCATGTACGCGCTGATCGACACCGAGCGCTGGCAGCTCACGTTTCTCCGCGTGGCCTACGATTACGCCGCCGCTGCTTGGGCGATACGCGCGGCCGGCCTGCCCAGCTTCTTTGCCGACCGGCTGGAGAAGGGACTATGAAATTGCTGGAACCCGGTACCCTGCTGGACGGCTTCGCGGTGGAGGAATGCATACACTCCGGCGGCATGGCGCACATTTACCGGGTCCGCTATGCCGATGAACGGTCCGGCCCCGGCTTTCCCATGGCCATGAAAATTCCGCGTATGACGGCCGGCGACGGCGCCGAAAACATCGTCAGCTTCGAGGTCGAGAGCCAGATCATGCAGGTGCTGACCGGCAGCCATGTGCCGCGCTTCGTCGCTGCCGGTGACCTCAGCCGGGTGCCTTATCTGGTGATGGAATATGTGCATGGCCGCACCCTGCAGCACTGGCTGGACGCCGAGATGCCGCCTTCAGTGGGCGAAATTGTGCATCTGGGCGTGGCCATGGCGCACGCCGTGCATGCCCTGCACCAGCAGAACACCGTGCATCTGGACCTCAAACCCGCCAATGTGCTGATCCGCGACGATGACAGCGCCGTGCTCTTGGACTTCGGCCTGTCCTGCCACGCTCATTACCCCGACCTGCTGGCCGAGCAGTTGCGCAAGGCCATAGGCTCGCCCGCCTGGATCGCACCCGAGCAGGTGGTGGGCGTGCGCGGCGACCCCCGCAGCGACCTCTTTGCCATTGGCGTCATGCTCTACCAACTCTGCACCGGCGAGCTGCCCTTTGGCGAACCGCAGACCGCAGGCGGCATGCGCCAGCGCCTGTGGATGGACCCGCCGCCGCCGCGCAAACTCAAGCCCGAGCTGCCGCCCTGGCTGCAGGAGGTGGTGATGCGCTGCCTGGAGCCCGAGGCTGCGCAGCGCTACCCCTCGGGCGCACATCTGGCGTTTGACCTGTCCAACCCGGACCAGATCTGCGTCACAGAACGCGGCAACAAGCTCACCGGCACGCGTTTTCGCACCCACTTCAAGCGCTGGCTCAAGGCTGCGGGCATGCATTACCAGCCCAGCCCCATGGCCTCGCAGCAGATTGAAGAAGTGCCCATCGTGATGGTGGCCGTGCCACACAAGGACGTGACCGACGCCACGCTGTATTCCCTGCGCCAGGCGGTGGCGCGTTCCCTGGGCACGCGGCCCGGTGCCCGCCTGGCCTGCGTCACCATCATTTCGTCCAGCCAGACCAGCGCCTCCGAGGAGCACAAGAGCGAATCCACCGTACACCGGCGCTACCTGACCACGCTGCGCCAATGGGCCCAGCCGCTGGACCAGCCGGGCCAGCAAATGTCCTTCCATGTGCTGGAGGCCAGCGACGTGGCCCAGGCCATCCTGGACTATGCACGCGGCAACAAGGTCAGTGTGATCGTCATGGGTGCAGCCACCCACGGGCTCAAGACCCAGCGCTTTGTCGCCACCGTGCCGATCAAGGTGGCCATGGACGCGCCCTGCACCATCATTCTGGTCAAGCAGGCACTGCCCTTTGAACTGCTGGGCGACGCAGCATCGCAGGCCGGCCCAAGCGGAGCCGACTCGGATCCCGAGGCTTGAGGCCCGGCACTGGCATCATCAAAGCGGTCGGCCCAGGCGTTTTTCAACCTCGCGCCGCTCCCACTGCGGGCCCAGCAGGGCGGTGGGCCGGAACACGCCGAATGCGTGGGCCAGAATGCCAATCCCCCAACCCAGAGTAGGCCAGATCGCCCAGATGTAATGCGTATTGGTAAATAGGTTGATGCCCCACAGGATGGGGATGACCAATGCATATTGCATTAGGTGGATGTAAAAGCCGCGCAGCTTGCGGACATGGCGAAAGGCCTCAAGTTCCTCGTGTTCGGCGTGGTTGGGTGCGGTGGCAATGTTCATGGATGGCTCCGGATTGAGGGTTGCAAAATCAACTTCAAATACCGCAGCCAGGGATTTCAAGGTCTCGGTGCTGGCCGCTTGGCCGGCCTCGATACGCTGTACGGTGCGCACACTCAGGCCGCTGAAATCGGCCAGTTGCTGTTGGGACCAGCCTTTTTTCAATCTGAGTTTTTGCACGTACATGACTTTTTGACTCCTGAGTTTGCGGTGATGAGACTATCCGATTTTTCGCACGTGTTGCACACGACGCCGGGCCGCCAAAGGGTGACACGCAGCCGACACCACAGCCGTCAGTGCCTTGTTGCAACTGCGACAATGGCCCATGACCCATGCCTTTGAAACCCTCACGCCCGATCTGGTTCTCGATGCCCTGGAGACGGTAGGTCTGCGCGGTGACGGGCGACTGACGGCCCTGTCGTCCTACGAGAACCGGGTTTACCAGGTTCAGTTGGAGGACGGCACTTCCGTGGTGGCCAAGTTCTACCGCCCCGAACGCTGGAGCCAGGCCCAGATTTTGGAGGAGCATGCATTCGCCGCCGAGCTGATGGATTTTGAGGTGCCCGCCATTGGTCCGATGGTGCTGAACGGCGCCACCCTGCACCAGTTTGGCGGTTTTGCCTTTAGTGTCAGCCCCCGACGCGGTGGCCGCCCGCCGGAGCTGGACGACGCCGAGGTACTGGAATGGATAGGCCGCTTTCTGGCCCGTATCCACACCGTGGGCGCGCGCAAGCCCTTTGTGACACGTCCGGCGCTCAATCTGCAGACCTTTGCCGAGGAGCCCATGCAGTGGCTGTTGGGCCACGACATGGTGCCGCTGGATGTGCAGAGCGCCTGGACGCGCGGCGTGGAAAAAGCCATTGCCGTGATCCGCACGTATGACACGCTGAATGCCGACACCAAGGGCAACGGCGACATCCGCGTGCTGCGCCTGCATGGCGACTGCCACCCCGGCAACATCCTGTGGACGCCTGCCGACGCCGCGCCCGACCTAGGGCCGGGTCCGCACTTTGTCGATCTGGACGACGCCCGCACCGGCCCGGCCATACAGGACTTCTGGATGCTGCTCAGCGGCGACCGGCAACAGCGCCAGCGTCAGCTCGGCGCCCTGGTAGACGGCTACGAGCAATTCCGCGAATTCGACCGCACCGAGCTGGCCCTGATCGAGCCGCTGCGCACCCTGCGCCTGATTCACTACAGCGCCTGGCTAGCAAGACGCTGGACCGACCCGACCTTCCCGGCCAACTTCCCCTGGTTTGGCAGCAGTGACTATTGGCAGGGCCAGGTGCAGATGCTCGAAGAGCAGCTCGAAGCCATGGAAGAGGCGCCGCTGATCGTTTAGGAATTTTGGGATGCAGACACTCAACCTCATTGGCGCCGGGCGCGTCGGACAAACGCTGGGACGGCTCTGGCAAGAGCGCGGAGTGTTCGCGATTCAGGATGTGCTGAACCATTCTGCCGCTAGCGCAGAGGTGGCTTGCAGGTTTATTGGCGCAGGAAATCCGGTAAACGCTTTGGCGCAGATGCGACCCGCAGATGTCTGGATGCTGGCGGTGCCGGATGCGCAGATTGAGTCGGTGGCGGGGGCGCTGGCCGACCATGCCGGTG
>Ga0118677_10001844_pt1 | contig 43900 bp, 40 predicted proteins | sample AliMusrvi5mmetaG_FD_86154 | JGI IMG/M metagenome (GOLD analysis project Ga0118677, IMG submission 86154)
GGTAAGGACGTTGCGGTCTTGGTGTTCGACAAGCAGTTCTTTTCCAGCACGTTCAAGGCGCTGCCGGGGTTCGCGCTGGCGCTGAGCCGGGGATTGGCCCGCCGCCTGCAGCAGGCGTCGCGGAGCATGCCGGTTGCCCGGTCGGAAACCGCGGCCATCACGCCGGATCCCGCGGCGCGAAAATTATTGCCGATCGGGTTTATCCAGCGGCACCGGGTCCTGCCGCTGCGTGTCCAAGATAACATTCTGCATCTCGGGTTTGTTGAAGATCCGACACCCACCGTCATCACGCTGATTCGGGAAGACCTGCCGGGGATGGAACTTCGGCCGGTCGCCATTGATGTGGCAACGTTCAATGCCGCGCTCCAATCCATGGCCGGCGGGGTGGCTGGCGAGGCGCCGGCAGAGTCGTCCACGCGGGTCGATTTTACTGAAGCCGGTGTTACCCTGGATCACATGCTCAAGCGGATCGTCGCCGAACGCGCCTCGGACCTGCATCTTTCCGCCGGGCAACGGCCGCGCTGGCGCATTGATGGCGTTCTGATGGAAATCGCGGACCTGCCGGTTCTCAACGAAGCGGATGTGATGATGCTCACCCACGGGATCATGCTGGAACGCAACCGCCAGCAGTTTGATGCGGACAACGACACTGATTTTGCCTACGCGATTCCCGATGTGGCCCGGTTTCGCGTCAACTTATTCCGGGACAACCGTGGGATTGGCGGTGTGTTCCGGCAAATCCCCGACAAGATTCTCAGCATCGAACAACTTGGCTTGCCACCGATCGTGCGACAATTCTGCGATTATCCGAAGGGCCTGGTGTTGGTGACCGGTCCGACCGGGAGCGGGAAATCCACCACGCTCGCCGCGATGACCGACTACATTAATAATACGAAACAGGCGCACGTGGTTACCATGGAGGATCCCATTGAGTTCGTGCATGAGAGCCGGCAGTGTCTGGTGAACCAGCGCGAGATCGGGCCGCATTCCAACTCGTTTGCCCGGGCCCTGAAGGCCGTCTTGCGGGAAGATCCCAACATTGTGCTCGTCGGTGAAATGCGCGACCTGGAGACCGTTGCCCTGACCTTGGAGACCGCCAATACCGGGCACCTCGTGTTTGCGACGTTGCACACCAACACGGCGGTCAGCACGATCAGCCGCATTATTGATATGTTTCCCGCGGAGCAGCAGAACCAGATCCGGATGGTCATGGCCGATAATTTAAAAGGTGTGATCGCGCAAACGTTGTGCCGGAAGATCGGGGGCGGGCGGGTTGCCGCGCTGGAGATTTTGGTGCCTGACGTCGGCGTGGCGGCGCTGATCCGGGAAGGCAAGACTCATCAAGTGTTCAGCGCGATGCAGACCGGTAAGGCCCGGGGCAATCGGCTGCTCAATGAGGAACTTGCCCGATTGGTCAAAGAGAAAATCATCGATAAGGATGAGGCGTTGAGCAAGGCGGTGGACAAACCGGATCTCGCTGGAAAACTGGGAATTAAACTCGACGCCATTACGTTGTGAGCGATCCGGGAGTGGAAAAAACCGTGTTGTTCGGCGTCGGTCTCCAGACCGCGTCGTTCGGGCTGATACGGTCTCCTGACCGCCGATCGACGCTACCCAAGACAAGAGAGTTAGGGTCATGCGGAGGTCGCGCAAAGGTGATATTTTTTTCGCCAAAATCACCGGGTCGGTATATATTCAGAAAATAAGGGAGAAAGATTATGAAAAGTTTGACGACATTATTTGGCGTGGTTTTGTTGGCCGGGTTGGTGGCGCTCTTCGCGCGGCCGGTCACGGCGACCGCCCAGGATGAGGCACGGCCGGTGCCGCCACCGGCAAAAATGTGCTGTGCTGACCAAGGGCATTGCGCGGCCGTCGGTGAGCGGGGGTGTCCCGTGAATCCACACTGCGCGCGCATGCTGCGGTGCCTGTTTTCCATCCTCGCGCTGATCCACGTCATGTTGGCGGTGTGGGTGTATACCGACATCCGCAAACGGGGCGAAGGCCATGGGATTTTCATCGTTTTGGCCTTGTTGGGGGGAATCCCGGCCACGGTTCTCTACGCGCTGGTGCGCATCGGCGACAAGAAGGCGTAGCAGTGTTAATGTCCGGCGGGTATGGAAACACTCGCCAAAACCTTGAGTGAGTTGACGCAGCCCGGTGCGCTTTATGAGAAGCTGCCGGACAACCGGCTGCGCTGTTATGCCTGCGGTCACCGGTGCCTGATTCTGGACGGGCACGACGGGATTTGCCGGGTGCGCTTCAATCGGGGCGGGACGTTGTTTGTGCCGCATGGTTATTTTGCCGGCGTGCAATGCGATCCGATTGAGAAGAAGCCGTTTTTCCATGTGCTGCCGGGGACGTTGGCGATGAGTTTCGGGATGTTGGGCTGCGATTTGCACTGCGGGTATTGCCAGAATTGGCTGACGTCGCAGGCATTGCGCGATCCGGATAGCGGCGGGCCGGTCCGGCCGGGGACCGCAGCGGAGTTTTGCCAGCTCGCGGTCGCGCAGGGCGCGGCGACGGTCACGAGCACCTACAACGAACCGTTGATCACGAGCGAATGGGCGGTGGAGGTTTTCCAGGAAGCGCGCCGGCGGGGATTGCGGACGTCGTTTGTCTCGAATGGCAACGGCACTGCGGAGGTAATCGATTATCTCCGGCCGTGGGTGGACTTTTACAAGGTGGACTTGAAAAGCTTCAACGATAAGAATTACCGGCAGTTCGGCGGCAAACTCGACAACGTGCTCAAGACCATCGAGCAGCTTTACCAAAAAGGTTTTTGGCTGGAGATTGTGACGCTGTTCGTGCCGGGCTTCAATGACAGCGCCGACGAAATGCGGCAGATCGCGAAGTTCTTGGCCGGTATCTCGCCGGACATTCCGTGGCATTGCACGGCGTTTCATCCCGATTACAAAATGCAGGATACCGACGCGACGTCGGTCCAGACGTTGCTGCGCGCGTGCGAAATCGGCCGGGGAGCTGGGCTGCATTATTGTTATGCCGGCAACCTGCCGGGGCGGTGCGGCGATTGGGAAAACACGCGCTGCCCCAATTGCGGGGAAACGGTGGTGGAGCGCTGCGGCTTTACAATTCGCAGCAACCGGCTGACGGCGGCCGGCACGTGCCCGAAATGCAGCCAGGCCATTGCCGGGCGATGGTGACCGTCCTCTCCGTCGCTTGCTTTTGCCGGGCTGGCTGGTAAAGTGTGCGGCCATGTCGAAAAAACCGACAACCAAACGCGACTTTGTCGCCGAGCACGTGCGCGGGATTCCGCGTTCGGGCATCCGTGATTTTTTCGAAGTCGTGCAGTCAATGGAGAATGTCGTCTCGCTCGGGATTGGTGAGCCGGGCTTCACGACGCCGTGGCACATCCGGGAAGCCGCGATCTATGCGCTCGAACACGGCAAGACCGGTTACACATCCAATTTCGGCCTGCTGAAACTGCGCCAGTCCATCAGCCGATATGTCGCGGACAATTTTCACGTTGAGTACGATCCGAAGACGGAAATCCTCGTGACCGTTGGCGTCAGCGAAGCGCTCGACATCGCGCTGCGGGCGATTGTGAATCCCGGCGACGAGATTCTTTATCACGAGCCGTGCTATGTCTCCTATCATCCGAGCGTGACGTTGACGCACGGCGTCGCGAAAGCGATTCGGACGCGGCCGGAAGATAATTTTTCGTTGCGGGCCGAAGACGTGGCCGCCGCGATCACGCCGCGGACGAAGGCGTTGATGCTCAATTTCCCGACCAATCCGACCGGCGCGACCATGACCGGCGAAGAAATCGAAAAGCTCGCCCGCGTCTGCATCGCGAACGATTTGTTGGTGTTGACGGACGAAATTTACAGCGAGCTGACCTTTACCGGCACGCACCATTCCATCGCGGCAGTGCCCGGCATGAAGGAACGGACGATTTTCCTGCACGGGTTCTCGAAAGCCTTTGCGATGACCGGCTTTCGGATTGGCTATGCCTGCGCGCCGCCGGCATTGATCGAGGCGTTGTTGCGGGTACACCAATATTCAATGCTCTGTGCGTCCATCATTGCGCAGGAAGCGGCCATCGAGGCTCTCGAACATGGCCGGCCCGACATGGAAATGATGCGCGAGCAATACCGGCTCCGCCGCAACTTCATCGTGAAATCGTTCAACGAACTCGGCTTGAAGTGTCATTTGCCGGTCGGCTCGTTTTATTCATTCCCAGACATTCGCAGCACCGGGCTGACGTCCAAGGAGTTTTCGGTGAAGCTGCTCGAGCAGGAACGCGTCGCGATGGTGCCCGGCACCGCGTTTGGACCGAGTGGCGAGGGCCATGTCCGCGCCAGCTTTTGCTCTTCGATGGCCGACATCGAGAAAGCCATCGAACGCACAGCCAGGTTTTTGAAAAAACTCTAACCCACAGGAGAACCACATGACTAAATCCTCACGTATCATCCGCATCGCCGTGTTGGCGTTGCTGCTCGCGCCGTTGGCGACGTTCGCGGCTAAAGCCAAGAGCTACCAAGTCACCGGCAAGGTCTTGGAGCTGACCGACACCACCATCACCGTCGACAAAGCCGGCGAGAAATGGGAAATCAACCGCGACAAGGACACTAAAGTAACCGGCGACTTGAAAGTCGGCGCCAAAGTCACGATCCAGTATTCGATGTCGGCCAGCACAGTCGAAGTCAAGGCCGACAAGACCGACGATAAGAAAGCGAAATAGTTGTCGGAGCCGTGCCGAATGCCGGCAATTGAGTTTATCGAAGATGCGGCGGTGGATGCCGTGCTTGACCGGCAGTTGCGAACGTTGCTGGCCCTCTGTTTCACCCGACCATGTGACGTAGTCTTTCGTGACCGGCGGTATTTCCATGAGCCGCCGCGCTGGCGGTGGTTTGTGCGCGCCGCTACCGGCGAGTTGATCGCCCACATTGCGGTGCATGACAAACACATCGGCACCGGCGCCGGCGATTTACGGATTGCCGGCATCGCGGAGGTCTGCGTGCATCCCCAATATCGTGGCCACGGGCAGGTTCGCGATTTGCTGGCCACGGTGCATGCGTGGTTGGTCGCGCAGGAAATTCCGGTGGCGATGCTATTTGGCGACAAAAAACATTATACGTCGAGTGGCTACCGGAATGTTTCCAATCCGATCAGGTATCTAAAACCTGAAACCGGGGCTTGGGTTGTCGAACCTTCCGACTGGGCGATGGTGAAATCACTCCGTGACTTTGCTTGGCCAGCCGGCATCGTCGATTTACGCGGGCCGACATTCTAAGCCTGTAGCGGAATTCGGTTTCCACTTTTCACGGCGAACCAGTATACTGCGGGCGTGAGCAATTTTGTTTTTACGCCGGTATTGTGGTGGCCGTGGTTGGTGTTGCTGACGGTGACGATCGTCGCGGTAACGGGCTGGAGTTTCTTTTATGGGTTGCGGTCGAAGGGACGGATCGCGGTGTTGTGGACATTGCGGCTGGCGGCGCTGGCCGGGCTGGTCTTGGTGCTGCTGTTGCCACAGCGCCGGCATGAGGAGGTGACGGTGTTGCGCCCGCAATTGGCCGTAGTGGTGGATACCTCTGAGAGCATGACAGATCCAGTCGATGAGCAACAACCACGACGCGCGGAGCGGGTGAAGGAGTTTTTCCAGTCGCCAACGATGGCGGCGGCTCGGCAGAATTTTGACGTGCGAGTGCTCACGTTTGACCAGCAATTGGTCGAGGCGAACCAGGATGTCGGCGGGTTGAGTTACAAAGGCGACCGGTCGAACTTGCTCGGGGCGCTCCGCCAAGTGGAGGAGCGGTTTCGCGGGCAGCCGTTGGCGGCGATGTTGGTGTTGAGCGATGGACTTGACACAGTGGCCGGGGCAAAGGCGTTGGAAGCGACGGTGGCGAACGTGCCGGTCTTTACGTTTGAACTCGAGAAAGCTTTCAAGCCGAAGGCGAAAACCAAAAGCGTGTCCATTGCTAACGTGGATTACCCGCAACGCGTCGTAATCGGTTGGGAGTCGGAGATTCACGTATTGGTCAGTGGCTCTGGAATGATCGGGGATACGGTTGGAGTGCAATTGTGGCGAGATGGTCAGAAATTTCGGGAGACGACAGTGGCGTTTGGCGAGGAGGAGCAGACGCGCGAGGCGACATTTGCAGTGACCCACGAAAAGGCCGGTGTGGTGCAGTATGAGTTGCATGTGACGGATCCGGCCGCCGACAAGGAAGCGCAGAATTATCCGTTCTTAATTCAGGTTTTGGAACCAGGGAACCGGGTGTTGTACGTGCAAAACGCGCTCGGGTTTGATTTCAAATATCTCCGGCAAGCGCTCGTCGGCGACCGGAATCTGCAATTGATCACTTACGTGCGCTGGGCGGACAACCGGTTGGTGTTGATGCCTGGTCAGGATCAAGACAAACTCATTCAGAAGAAACCGCTGGAGTTTTCGCAGGCGGAATTGGCGAAGTACTCGGTGATTTTGCTTGGTGATTTGCCGCCGGACGTGTTGACGACTGCGGATTGGCAGGCGCTCCATGATTTTGTGGATCGCGGCGGAGCGTTGGTGTTGCTCGGCGGCGCAAACAGTCTGGGGACCACGGCTTTGATGCAGACGCCGCTTCGTGATTTGTTGCCGGTAATTCTCGGCGCGGCCACGGAATACAGGGAAGGCAAGTTCCCGGTCGAAATCACTGAGTCCGGCTTGCATCACCCGGTCTTTGGCCAAATGTTTGCGAAGATCAGCGACCTGCCGCCGTTGTTGACGTGCGACCTCGCTGACGGCGTGGTGCCGACGGCGGAGGTATTGGTGCAGGCCAATGCCGGCGGAATGAAATTCCCGTTGGTGGTGGCGCGGCGGTTCGGGCAGGGGCGTGTGGTGGCGGTGATGACGGATACGATTTGGCGCTGGCGGTTGGCAGCGAAGAGTTGGGTGGCGGAGCGGTCACCGTACGACACGTTTTGGGTGCAGTTGATGGATTGGTTGATTCCAAAGGAGCAAAACAGGCAGGAAGAAAACCGGTTGGACCTTGTTTCGGATCGGTCGAATTATCTCACCGGTGAGAAACCTGAAATGCGGGCGATTCTCACCCAGTCGTCGCCCGATGCCAAGCGACCGGCCACGGTGGCCTTGCACGTCCACACGCCGGATGAAAAGACGTTTGAGTACGCGCTCCAGCCGGCCATGTTGCCGATGAGCGATGGCCGGCAGGTACCGGGTTACCGGGCGGTGGTGGATTTGTATTTGCCGGGCATTTACAAGGCCAATGCCAGCGCCGAGATCGGCGGCACCAATGTCGAAGCGCAAACGAAATTCGTCGCCACGCGGCCGGTCACCGAGATTACCGGCAAGCCAATCAATCGCGAGTTGCTGATTCGCCTGGCGGAAACAAGCCACGGGAAATTTCTGCCACTGGGCGAGTGGAACGACTGGGGCAAGAGCCTGCACGTCGAAGAACAGCACTTTTCACGGACGCAGCTATTGGACTTGTGGAATAATCCGATTTTGCTAGGGTTACTGATGCTGCTGTTGGCGAGCGATTGGGTCGTTCGCAAACTGTGGAATCTGCCATGAAAGCATTTTTGCCATTCGTGATCGCGCTGGGGGTGGCCGGGTCGGCACTCGCCCAACAAAATCTCATTGCGAATGGTGATTTCAGCGCCGCGGAAGCGTTGAAAGGCTGGCGGATTGATTTTCCTTACCAAGGTCAGTACTCGAATAACGTCGCTTATTGCCACGTCGCGACGCAACTCGGCCGCAAGTGCGTTGAGATCAGCCCGCCACCGGATGTCATCGCCGCCCAAGGTGCCAAGGTTGAGACCGTGCTGGTTCCAGCTGTAGCCGGGGCGTCTTACCGGGCGGAAGTGGATTGTTTGGGCTGGGATTTTAGCGTGAAAGCTTTCGCCGAAGCGTACGTGTCCGCCCCGTGTCCGGAGGGCAGCGCCATGCATAGCCTGTCGGTCATTCCCGGCACCAATGGCGGACCGTGCAAAGTGATGTGTTATCGGGCCGACTTTGTTGACCCGCCCGCGAATGCAAAAAAATGGAAAACGGCAACACGCGAATTCACGTTGCCGCCCTCGGTAAAAGTGGCCGGCAAAGAATACAAACCGGAATGGGTGACAATCAAAATTGTCGTCTGGTCGGGTGGCGCGATTACCGGCAAGTCATTCTTTACTAATTTCCGTATTTATCGGACTAAGTGATGTAAATTGTGAGATACTAGATTATGGCATTGTCCCCGCAATTGGTTCATGCGCGGCTGGAGGAATCCCGACGGCGGCTGCGCTTGTCGCGCAGCGGACGGTATGTGCTGTCCGGCGGTGCTGGTGCGTTGTTGATGCTGGTGGTCGCGTTGTTGCTGGATGCGCAATTTCATTTTGGCGTGGTGGGCAGGTGGGTTAGCTTCGGGTTGTTTGCGGTGCCGGTGTTAATCGCGCTGGGGCTGGCAATCCGGGCGTGGCGCGCGCCGCTGTCAGCCGCCAGCGTGGCCCGGCGCATTGAAAGTGCTACGGCCGGTTCGCACAACGTGCTGATCAGCGCGATTCAATTTGACCGCGAGTTACCGGCCGATTCAGCCATGCGCCGCGCTCTCTTCGCCGAGATGACTGATCCGTTCCCGGCAGTGCGGTGGCGGAATGTGTTTGATGTGCGGCTATTGCAAAAGCTCGGTACGGCGTTGGCCGTGGTGGTGGTGGCCTTGATTGTCTGGGCAGCCGTTAGCCCGGCGCATTTCAAAAATTCGGCGGCGCGGCTGTTCCTGCCGGCCGGAAAGATTGCGCCGTTGACGAGCACGCAGATTGCCAGCGTGACGCCCGGCGATGCGCAGGTCATTCACGGCGGTGAGTTTGTGCTCAGCGCGACGCTGGCCGGTGATGTGCCCCACGACGCATGGGTGGTGTTCCGCGAAGCCGGATCCAATTGGCAGCGGGTGCCGATGAATCGGGAAGTTGGCCAGCCGGTCTTTACCTATCACTGGACAGAAGTCACTCAGCCGATGGCGCTTTACGTCGTGGCGGGCGACACGCAGTCAACGGTGTACCAAGTGTCAGTTCGCGCGAAGACGGCGATCCGCACGCGCACCGCCGAGATTGAGCCGCCGGCATACACGAAAGCGGACAAGTTGACCGTCAATGATTTTACCGTTTTGAAAAACATCGTGCCGGGTTCGCGTGTCACCGTGAAGCTGGCGTTCAATTTTCCGCTGACCGAATTGAAGCCGACGACCGATGGTTCTGTGCCGTTCACGGCGGAAAATGTGGACGGGACGCAGTGGCAGATTGGCAGTCGGGTTGTCGCCAACGAAGCCGTGAAGCTGACGTACCGGGACGCGGAGGCGCACGTGGACACCGAAATATTTAGGATTGCCGTCAAGCCGGATGAACCGCCAAAAATTCAGATTGTGGATCCGGCAGAAGGCAATCAGTTGATCGCCGGTACCAATGCGGTGGTGGACATGACGTTCACCTGCGCGGACGATTTCGGGTTGGGTTCGGTTGCGCTATACCAAAGCACAGAAGAATCCCAGACCGGTAAGTTGGTACAGGAGTGGAATGATGTGGTCGGCCAACGGACGTTTACCGGGAATGCGAAGATTTCGCTTAGCCAATTCAAAACCGGCACCGATGGCCGGCTCAGCTTCGTGCTTGTGGCCAAGGATCAAAACGATGTGACCGGCCCCGGCGTGACGTTTTCCCATCCCATCGTGGTGTTGCTGCGCGCCCCCGATCAGGTGAAAGAGCAGGCCGATGCCGCCGCGACGAAATTACAGAAGAACTTGGAGGCACTCATCAAATTGCAGCAGACCAATCTCGAAGAGACCCGCGGTGTTGCCCGCACGACCGTCATGGCGGCATTCACGACGATCTTAACCCGGCAAGTGGAGATTGGCGATCTCGGCCTGCAACTCGCTGGCATCGCTGATAGCGGCACTCCGGCGGTGCGCACGATGTTGAAAGCGCTCAGCGAAAACGAAATGAAAGACGCGGTGTTGACGTTGCGCAACGCCACCAGCGCGACTGACGCTGGCCGGCCGAAGTTGCTCGATCATGCTGTGGATGTTGAGCAGACAATTCTGACGCGTTTGCAAGGTTCGCCGGACATGGTGAAGCGCGGGGCGCAATTGGAACAATTGAAAAATGTTTTGTCCGGTTTGGAGGACTTGCTCAAACAACAGCGCGAACTGTATCGCGATACGCAACCGGCGGTTGCGACTGTCGCGCCGGCATTGTCGGTCCGGCAAGACGCGTTGGCGGACGAAGCGGTGAAGGTGCGGGACGGTTTGACAAAGTGCTCGCAGACGGCGGCATTGGCCGACCGGGATTTCAATGCCAAGCTTGTCCAGGCCGCGACGCAGATGGCCGAGTTGAAAATCAATCCGGACATGCTGGCCGCCGCAGAGGAATTGCAGGCAGTCAAAATTCAAGAGGCGGTCGGCACACAAACGCGGGTCATTGCCAACTTGAGCAAAGTGCTGGCGATGTTAAACGAAGCCCGGCTGGCCAATGCCGCTGCTGAAATTGGCAAGATGAAAGACGTGCTCGAAGGGATGAAGGACAAACTCGGCAAACTGGAAAATATCCAGCGTGACATCATCGAAAAAAGCAAGGAGCAGGCCCACAAGGACGAGTTGGATCCTAACGATCGGGCCGTCGGGAAGGAAATGAAGGCCAGCAAAGATTTGATGACTAAGGTGGTCGAGCAAATGCTGACCGATGCGCACGTTATGCCGGACATCAAGGCCGGCAACGAATTGCGCTCCGAGCTGGTTGAAATTTATAACGACGTGATCCAGGCCGACAAAGAGGCAGCAGAAGCCGGGAAGCTCAAAGTCACCGAGCTGGCCTGTCAAAAGGAAGACAGCATTCTTTCGGCCATGGAGAAAGCCAAGAAGATTGCCGACGACATGGAGATGTGGTTGCCACCAACCAACGACGCCACCAAATGGCTGGTGGAAAATTTTGACAAGTCCGAGTTGACGGACATCAAGATGCTGCAATTGCATGATTTTATGGAAGATCTTGTCGGCAAATTACTCGAAGAACAGAAAGGCATGCAGCAAGAGGCCGATGATGCGGCTTCCAATCAATCGTTTGCCCAAAACGAACAAAACGGGAATGCCGTCGTTGATGGGCCGCAGGGCAGTTTTGGCGCGCAAGGTCGGTCAGGTAACACGCGGCCAAACAAAAACGAGCAGACCGGTCGTTCCAGCGGTGGTCGGCAAGGTGAAAGCAACGGCGAAATGGCCGGGGACACCACCAAGAATTTGGAAGGTTCTGAGATTGATGCCCGCCGGACAAAAGACGCGATGCAAAAAGGGCAGGTCAAAGATGAGGACGGCCCGTCCGAAGCCAAGGCGACCGGTGGCGGCAAGGCCGGCGCGTTCAGTGACAGGGAAGGCATGGATGGTAACGCGCCGTTGCGTGCTTCCAATGCGCCCCGGCAACTAACGAAAGATGCGCTGGCTGTCGAGCAGGCTATGCTCAAGGAAAAAGCCGCCAAAACCAAAGCCCAAGCCACACTCCTTTTCTTGCGCGCCAATGGACTCGACGATGTTATCCAGTTGATGGATAGCTCGGCGCAAGCGTTGCAAGACGGTCGGTTCCGGGATTTTAATGGGTTACACCAAAAAATCGTGCAACGGCTGACTGCCATCAAAGGCAATGTTGCCGGGGGCGACGTGGTGACGTTGCCGACTGGCGAAGCCGTCCATGCCATTGACAAGCAGATGGCTGCTGGCGACGAAGGTGCGGTACCGGCACAATACAAAGATGCGATGGCCGATTACTACCGGTCGCTGGTGCAGACGAAATGATTACCGGTATGCGGCTGCTCGCGGTTGTCGCGTTGCTGGCGTTAGAGGCTCACGCCGCGCCGGCGCCTGCACGGTGGCATATCTCTGATGCGCCTTACCGGGCCGTGATAAAACTGGATACGCTGCCGGTCAACGCCGCGGCCGGCATCGCGATCATCGTGCCGGAATTTGGCGCAACAAGCGACAAACTTGCGGACATGGTGTTGACCGATGCGCAAGGTGAACTCCAACCATTGGTGCCGGTTTGGCGTGGCGCCGGGCAGGACGCATTGCTACTGGCGCAGGACCTGCAACCAAAACAGGAATACTATCTCTATTTCGGCGGTGACAAGCCGCGATTGAATCGACCGTGGTCGCCGCAGATCAGTTTGTTGATGGAAACGCGGCGGTTGCCGGTGGCCGGTGCGATTGATACGTGGCCCAAAATGGAAGCGGCTTGGCAATCCGCCACAAGTGTGGATGGCGCCGGCTGGGTATCAGAAATTCGGCACGGCATGAATCAGTTCGGGGAAAACAGCCAGTTCCTAACGCACTACACCGGTTATCTAATCACTGACAGAATGAGACAAATTACACTCTACACAATTTCCTCCGATACGTCGTTTGTGATTGTAAATGGTAACTGCGAGTTCGGCTGGCCGGGTGAACACCCGCCGACTTCCACCGCATCTAATGTCCATTCTCAAACCATCACTTGTACTGGTCCGTTGACGCGGATTGATTATTACCACGCCAAAACCAGCCAACATCACACTTGCATGGAACTGGGCTGGAAGCGGGACGGCAAATTCACAGTGATCCCCGGCTCAGCGTGGCTGCATCCCGGTACCACAAAACTATTGCGCATTGAGCAAGTGCAAGGCTGGCCGGTACCGGCACCGGTCTTACATGTCAAATCTTACATCGGCTACGCGAACCAATGGCTCTATGAATTGACTGTTGGCCTGCTCGGAGAAGTGCCGGATGGCTGGACGGTGCAATGGAGATTTAGCGACGGTACCACCAGCACGCAGCGGGAACTCACGCACGTGGTCGTCGGTGGTACAACACAATCAGTATCAGTCAAACTCCAACGTGGTCGCGATGGACTGACCGGTGTGCGGAGTATAAACTTTGTCGAGAGCCTGCCGGCGGCATCCGTCCAAAACACTGTTGATCTGCACCGGTATCTGGATGCGATCACGCGTGAAAACCCGGTTGAGATGTCCGGCCCAGTATTACGCGGGTACATGCAATTCTTTCAAGCTGTGGAACAGGAACCCCTGATGAGCCGGCTGTCTGAAGCTTGGTTGCGGAAAAATCCCGACCTGAGTGATCCGCTTTGGTTGCCGGTGCAATTGAGCCGGTTGCGCGACATGGCGCAGACTGAGCCGGCCCGGGCGCTGGCTGAATTGCGCGGGATTGCGCCGGCCGCACGGACGAAATACTCCGCGGCGCTGGACATACTGGAACTGGATTTATTGGTATTCCACTTGAACGATGCGTCTGCTGTGACGCGCGCCACCGAAATCAGCCAGCGCGACCCAAAATCCGAGACAGCGAGGTTGGCGCTGGTGCGGGCCGGTGATTATTTCAGGTTACAAGGCCGGTATCCGGAGGCTATCACACGATATCAGCAAGCCCAGCGTAGCGTGGTCGAAGATTCGGAAGGCCGCAAGTTGCCGGCACAAGACCGGGCGTTCTCGATGACATTGGAAGATTTGCTAAGCCGCAATGAGATAGCTGCCGCCGAGCAGAAACTTACCGAGTGGGAAGCCCGTCATCCAATGGCCAAACTCGACAGCGATTTTCTGATCTGGCGCGGACGGATATTGCTGGCGCGGGGCCGGCCCCGCGAAGCGCTGGCCGAAATCGAGTCGTTTGAAAAGCTGTTGCCGGAAAGTCCGTACCAGATTGATGCTGATTATTACCGGGCGCAGGCGCTGTTTGCGCTGGGCAGGCCGGCTGAGGCGCGGACGATCTGGTCTGAGATTGCAAAGAAATATCCGCAACATCCGCTGGCCGGCTCCAGTTTGGAATGGGCAACGAAGAAATAAACTGGAACTAGACAGCCACTTTCACTTGCCTCTTTTTTCTTTGCTGTTAATTACGATTAATCGGCTTCTTGCCTCCGCATCGCCTTGATTGGCGGCCTCGCTCAACCACCGGACCGCTTCATCTTTATCCTCAAGAAGACCAAGTCCTTTATAGTAACACCAACCCAATAATCTCTGGGCGATGGCATCGTCCTGTTCAGCTGCCTTGCGGTACCATTTGACGGCTTCGACCTCGTTTTTGGAAACGCCGCGGGCATATTGATAACAGCAACCTAGGTTGCGCTGACCAGTGGCATCATCTTGTTCTGCCGCCTTGCGGTACCACTTGACCCCTTCAATTAAATCTTTGGCGACACCGCGGCCATCTTGGTAACAGAATCCCAGACTGGATTGCCCGGCGGCATCACCTTGCTCCGCCGCCTGGTGGAACCATTTCACAGCCTCAACTGCATCTTTGGCGACACCACGACCAACTAAATAGCAGTCGCCGAGACTGAACTGGCTGGCGGCATCACCTTGCTCCGCAGCCTTGCGGTACCATTTGACCACCTCAACCACATCTTTGGGAACACCAATGCCGTTTTGATAGCACTGTCCCAAGCAGTATTGCCCTAATGCATTGCCTTGCTCCGCTGCCTTGCGGTACCACTTGACTGCTGCGGTTTCGTCCTTGGCAACTCCGAGCCCGTTTTGATAGCAGGACCCAACTTGAACGCAGGCGGATAGCCAATCACTGTCAGCCGCTATCTGAAAATATGAAAATGCTTTGACTTTATCGACGGCGACTTCGATTCCATAAACGTAACACTGACCAATAAGATATTGGCCCTCTGGCCAGTTTTGTTCTGCCGCAGTTTTCCAGAGCGTAAAATCGCCGCGCATCCGCTCTAATGTCATTCGTTCAGCTTTTTCTCCAGGAGCCTTAATAACCTTTTGGGCACTGGCTGCAATCAGACATCTTTCTGGCAATATGGTGGGAGGTATATTTCCCGTAGTACTGATTGTTTGTCCGAACACCAATTGAGCGCTGGCAGACAATCCGATAATTGTAGCGATTACGGCTCGCGTAGCGAGTGATGTCATTGGATATCCTGATTTCTTGCAGACGAACTCATTCAGAACTTGCGATTGTTATTTGGTATAAATTGAGCAACACATCGCACGGAGTATGCCAACGTGAGTTGCCACGGGCAAGCCTACGATTATTTGTGAATTTGGATTTTAACCATCACCTACTTGCGTTCGGGGTGTGTTAGTTACATACTGTTGAAATGAAATTGGCCCACTGGCTTATTTGTCTGTTGCTGGCCGGGCATGTGTTTGGCGGTGATGAGTTAGATCACGGCGAGGTAAAAACTGGCTATGACACCCGGTTTGTGAATGATGCTGGGCGAATTTACACCGCTCCCGATCCGGCGGCGACTGGGGGTCTGATCGGCACGTTGCCAGCTGGTGAATTGACGCATGCGATGGCTGTGGATTCGGAACGGGTGCGCGTGTATCGCGCTGTGCCGGTCGCCGGCAGCAACCAATTTCGTTTCGAGAATTTGCCGGTCGGCAAGTATGATTTGGTGCTGGTTACGAAAGGACATCAGGTTTTCGAAGGCCTGCGGCTTGGCAACGCCATTGCGTTGTCGGTTGGTTTGCAAACGAATTTGGAGATCCGGATTGCCAAGGCGGACTCGTATTTTAACCGCTACTTCATTCACCGGTGCGGCATTGTTGACGACCGGATTCTGGCATTTGTGGAGCGGATCCGCGACCGGCAGATTTTGACGCAAAGTGGTGACTTGGTGAAAGCCAATATCCGCCGGCTTGAAATCATTGAGTTGACACAAGCGGTTGATGATTGGCAAATGAACCAGACCCGGCATGTGTACAGGCAATATGAGCCGATTGAGAAATCACCGGCATTCTGCCGGCACACGTATGTGCCGGTACTCAGTGGGATTCGAGTCGTGACGACGATGAAGGATTTAGGTACAATTACGGTGCCAAAGGATTGATATGCCAAAACTCACTATTTTAGATGGGCCACAGCAAGGCCGAACGGTCACAGTGGCCGGGTCGGAATTCATTATCGGTCGCGACCCAGATTGCCAATGGCAACTGGATTTGCCATCGGTCTCGCGTCATCACGTCAGAATCTTTTCATTGGACGGCAAGTGGCGGATTCGCGATCTCGATAGCTCGAACGGGACAAAACGCAATGGGCAGGAGATTGAAGAGAGTGAATTGGTGCGCGGTGACCGGGTTTCGATTGGTGACGTGCCGGTCATGTTTCAAGACGATGCACCGCCGGTCGCGCCGGCAGTTGTGACTAGCGAGGTGGACATTCAAGCAATCGTAACGGAGATGAGTCTAAAAACGCGGTTAATCGAAACAGAAATCTCAAAGGCGATTATCGGGCAGAAGTCGGTCATCATGCAGTTGTTGACGGCGATCATTTCCAAGGGACATGTGTTGATGATCGGGATGCCGGGGTTGGCAAAGACGATGATGATCCGGACGCTGTCTGAGGTGTTGGATTTGAAATTTCGCCGAATTCAATTCACGCCGGATTTGATGCCATCAGATATTACTGGAACGGATGTGCTCGAAGTGGACGAGCAGACCGGCAAGAAGGAATACCGGTTCATCAAAGGCCCGATTTTTACCAATATTCTGCTTGCCGACGAAATCAACCGTACGCCGCCGAAGACTCAAGCCGCGTTGCTCGAAGCGATGCAGGAGCACCGTGTGACTGCAAGTGGCCAAACGTACCAGCTTGATTTGCCGTTCTTCGTGCTGGCGACACAAAACCCACTCGAGCAGGAAGGCACGTATCCATTGCCGGAAGCGCAGCTTGACCGGTTTATGTTTAGTGTTTACATCGATTATCCGGACGAGCATGACGAAGAAACTATCGCCAAGGTCACGACCGGCCAGCAACAGGTGGAGTTGCATAAAGTGCTTACGGGCGCGGAGATTCTCAAGCTTCAGGAAGTTGTCCGTGGGATGCCAGTGTCAGATCACGTTGTGAAATTTGCCACGCGCCTCGTGCGCGCGACGCGTCCGGGCGATGCCCGCGCGCCGGAATTTATTAAGAAATGGATTCACTGCGGAGCCGGTCCACGCGCCTCGCAATTTCTCGTGGTTGCCGCCAAGGCGAATGCGGTGATTGATGGGCGCTTGTTGGTGACGGCCGATGATGTTCGCAAGGCAGCGCGCTCGGTATTGCGGCACCGGATGTTTACAAATTTCACTGCCGACTCCGAAGGTATGGACACCGACAAAATTGTGCAGAAGCTTTTGGAAACGGTACCGGAACCTGGTGAGAAAGATTATTGAACTCGGCAGCGCATTCCAGCAGAATGCAGTGAGGAACTCTCCACATGGCTAAAGATAATTCAACTACTGGTCTTAAGGGCTGGATCGGGTATCGGCCGCAAATCAAAGTGCTGGATTGTACTATTCGGGATGGCGGTTTGATGAACGATCACCATTTTGACGATACCTTTGTTCGTGCCGTGTACGATGCCGATTCGGCTGGCGGCGTAGATTACACAGAGATCGGTTACAAGGCTTCCAAGAAAGCATTCAAACGCAGCGAACACGGCACATGGAAGTTTTGCGACGAAACCGACATGCGCCGCATCGTCGGAGAAAAGAAAACCGGTGCAAAGATTTCGTTGATGGCCGATGCCGAACGGACGGATTACCGGGAAGATATTCCAGCCCGCGATAAAAGTGTCGTCGATTTGGTGCGCGTGGCCACCTACATCCATCAAATTCCGACCGCGCTAGACATGATCAAAGATGCGCACGACAAGGGATACGAGACGACGCTCAATCTCATGGCGCTTTCGACAGTGCCGGAGGCCGAACTCGACGGTGCGCTAGAACTGCTCGCCGAGTCACCGGTCAACGCGATCTACGTTGTGGACAGTTTCGGCAACATGTACAGCGAGCACATCCGGCATTACGTCAAAAAGTTTCTCTCGTTCGCCAAACCGGCCGGCAAGGATGTTGGTATCCATGCCCACAACAACCTCCAACTCGCGTTCGCCAACACCATTGAAGCGATCATCCTCGGTGCGAATTACGTAGACGCCAGCATTGCCGGCCTCGGTCGCGGTGCCGGTAACTGTCAGATGGAGCTAGTTTTGAACTTTCTCCACAACCCAAAATTTAAAATCCGGCCGATTCTCGAATGCGTCCAAAATACCGTCGAGCCAATGCGCGAGCAATTGCGCTGGGGGTTTGCCATCCCATACATGATTACGGGCTGTCTCAACCGGCATCCAAAAGCCGCAATGGATTTTATGGAAAGCGAGCAGTACCGGGAAATTACCAAGTTCTACGACCAAATTGTCGAAGAGCAGTAGCCGCACTGGTACGGGCGCGCCCGTAGCTCAACTGGATAGAGCATTGGTCTTCGGAACCAAGGGTTGGGGGTTCAAATCCCTCCGGGCGTACCATTTTGATCATATGAATTTGCTTGAGTCGGAACGAAATTGATATATCCTAACTAAAGAAACCGGAGGCGATTGATGAAGATTGTGCACTTTATTATGTTACCGGCCTTAGTGGCCGTCCTTTGTATTTCATCCACGCGTGCGGCGTTGGTTGAGTCGATGGAATCAGCGGTTGCAAAACCAGCACTGCAAAAAGTTGATGCATTTCTTGGCGAGCAAGCCATTATTGCACAACTTATTAAACTTGGCGTCTCACCGGAGCAAGCCCGTGTCCGACTGGCCAAGCTTAATGACGCGCAGTTGACACAACTTGCCGATCAAGTGGATAAACTACGAGCCGGTGGTGATATTGAGAGCGGAAACCCACATCCACTTGGTCCAATCGGCTGTTTTTTCAAGTCCATTGGCGATACGATCGTGCATATCATTAAAGCGCTATTTTGCATGACCGACGTTTAATAATTGTAATTGGATTACAGTTCTTTATCTGTTTTGGCCAACATTTAAGCTTTGGCATATCGTTGAAGTAGATGTGACTATATGCCCGTATGGTATGGATTAGTTAGTATTTTTACGTAGACGAATGCATGACTCTTGTTCTTGGTAGATTTTAACTGAAACCAGTAAAATCAAAGCGAAAGTGACTACTCTCGCTCTAGAGGTGGGAACGGGAAACCACAAAAACCTTGAACCAAATTACGGAATCCCAACTTCCGCCACCACACGTAAGCCAAATACATCTTGCTGTCCGCTGGGATGATTTGAGATTCGACTTGCCGAGCGTAGTGGAGGAGCGCTGTCGCCCCATGACCCGCCTCGTAATACGTGTTCTGGTTCGCCACCTTGCATCCACGCGCTGCCGTCAGCCGGCGCATTTACGTAGGTTTTGTGATAGAAATCTTGACACCACTCCCAGACATTGCCGTGCATGTCGTATAAACCCCACACATTCGGTTTCTTCTCTCCGACCGGGTGGTGCATGAAACCAGCGTTGGAGATGTACCAAGCGTACTCACGCAGCCTGCTCGCATCGTCACCGTAACAGTAGTCGCTAGTGCTGCCGGCGCGGCACGCATATTCCCACTCCGCTTCTGTTGGTAGACGAAAAGTGTAGCTAGGCACTTTCTCTTTAAGCTTGATGGTGAAATTCTGGCAGTCATTCCAACTCACCTGTTCGACCGGATTTTTTGCACCCTTGAAGCAGCTAGGATTGCGGCCCATGATTTGATACCACTGATCTTGCGTCACCAAATACTTGCCAAGATAGAACGATTTGCTAATCGTCACATTGTGCAATGGGTTCTCGTTACCGCCAATCTTATCTGACCCCATTGTGAATGATCCGTTTGGAATGAGTACGAACTCCATCTTGATGCCGCCGCCGAGGTTAACAGCTAACTCTTTATTAAGTTGCGTTTGTACGGCACCGGTCTGGGCCTTGATAGAACTTACAAAACTGACGAGCAAAACAAACAACAACCCACAGCGAGATATTATCATCCCAAAATAGTTCTGCATGGAACATGTCTCATGTCGTGGTGATTAATCTAAAGAGTAGCGTATAAAATTTTTTGAAAGAAAACAAGGAGAACCCTCAGGTTCTCCTCAGAACTGCAACGGACTCTTAGACTCTTCAATTGCGTCTACCGACTCGGAAAGAAAACCACAGTGGAACAAGCTACTGAGTGCGTGCTATTCACGGAGCAACCCTGTTTTTGATCTAATACTGCTGAGAAAAATAGAAATGGCGGAGAGAGAGGGATTTGAACCCTCGATACAGGCTTTAGCCCGTATAGCGGTTTAGCAAACCGCCGCCTTCAACCACTCGGCCATCTCTCCGTAGGAGACTGATAAGAACCCATCAATTCTGTTGGCAAAATATGGCAACGAAAGAAATGCCAACTGCTGACGACAATACACCACTACAGGTCGGATGGTCAAGAATGGGGTGGGGAACTGTCTGATTAACCTACGCATGCGATTGTATTGTAATAGCGACGACAGACGCGCTGACGCGCATTGTATTTACTTAAGTCACTGTGTTACCGGGTGGATTGCGTGACTATATGGTGCAAACAAATTTTCTGAAAGGCGATTACATGTGGATGCCCGGGTTGCTGGTTGTGAATTTGGGCGCGGCAGTGTCAGTGTTATTTGTGGCAAGTTTGATTGCCGTGACGCGGTTGGTCGGGTAAAACCATTGTGTCGTGAAAACACTTCTGGTTGTTTTGATTGGGATGCTGGCCGGTGTCGGCGGCTATACCTTTTTCTATGCTAACGGACTGTCCTACCTGTCGAATGACCCGCGTGCCTGCGCCAATTGTCACATTATGCGCGAGCAGTTCGACGGTTGGCAGAAAGCTAGTCATCACGCGGTCGCCACTTGCAACGATTGCCATGTCCCTCACGATTTCATCGGCAAATGGCTGACCAAAGCCAGCAATGGCCATCATCATTCAGAGGCGTTTACGCTCCAGAACTTTCACGAGCCGATCCAGATTCGGCCCGGTAACGCCGCCGTGCTCAATGCCAATTGCCTGTATTGTCACCGGGATTATGTGCGCGAGATCACCGCGCACCGCACCAAGAACGATGAGGAATTGTACTGTGTCCGCTGCCACGACAATGTTGGACACGGACCAAGCCGGTAAGGAGAACATGCCATGAAAAAAATCGGATACATTCTGCTGGTAGTGCTAGCCGCCGCTGCGACGGTTGGCGAGTTGCTCTTGAAGGACAACATTGCCACCCGCAAGGAAGAGGCGAAACAGGTCGTGTTCAAGCTAGTCAACCTCACCGAGCAGGTCACCGACCCTGCCGAGTGGGGCAAAAACTTCCCGCGCCAGTATGACGGTTACCGGCGCACCAGCGAACGCACCGGGACGGAGTACGGTGGTGGCGGTTCCGACACTCTGGCCACCGACAAGCTCAAGGCCGATCCGCGTCTGGTCACGATTTTTGACGGCTACGCCTTTGCGGTTGATTACCGGGCGCGGCGCGGCCACGCCTATATGCTCGACGACCAGCGCACCACCAAGCGCGTCACCCAGAAACCGCAGCCCGGTTCGTGTTTACAGTGTCACTCCGCCAACACCGTGGCGTACCGGAAAGTTGGACTCGAAAACGGCGCCCCCGGCACGCTGGCTGACCCGCTCATCAGCGCCAACGGGTACGCCCAGCTCCAAGCTGGTTTCGAGAAAGTCTGCGCCATGAGTTACAGCAATGCCACCCAGCTTATCGAACACCCGGTCGCCTGCGTGGATTGCCATGACCCAAACTCAATGCAGCTTCGTGTCACGCGTCCTGGTTTCCTCAAAGGCATTCGCGCGCTCGCCGAGTCCGTGGCGCCGGTGCCGCATCTGCCGTCCATTGAAAAATGGCGGCATGGTGACCGGCAAGCCCCATACGATCCCAACCAACTCGCTTCCCGGCAGGAGATGCGCTCGTTTGTTTGCGGCCAGTGCCACGTCGAGTATTATTGCGGGCCGAAGACGACCCTGTTTTATCCATGGAACAACGGTTTGAAGGTCGAGCAGATCGAGGCGTATTACGACAATTACAAATTCCCCGATGGCCACCGGTTTTACGACTGGAAACATGCCATTTCCGGTGTGGAAGTGTTAAAAGCGCAGCATCCCGAATTTGAGATGTGGAGCCAGGGCATCCATGCCCGCAGCGGCGTCGCCTGTGCCGATTGCCACATGCCGTACCGGCGCGAAGGCGCGATTAAGATCAGCGACCACTGGGTGCGCAGCCCGCTGCTCAACGTCGCCAATGCCTGTCAGGTCTGCCATCATTTTCCCGAGGATGAAATTCGCGACCGCGTCGCTGTCATTCAGGATCGAAATCATGAACTCCTCAATCGCGCCGAGGATGCGCTCGTGGCACTCATTCAGGCTATTGGCGGGGCAATGAAGAGCGGCGCGACCGACGCGAAATTGGCGCCGGCACGCGCTCTTCAGCGTAAAGCGCAATGGCGCGTTGACTTCGTCAATGCCGAGAATTCAATGGGCTTCCACGCCCCGCAAGAAGCTGCGCGAATCTTGGCTGAAGCGATTGACTACGCCCGGGAAGGCGAGATCGCTGTGCTGACAATTCAAAAATAACCGGTTTTGGTGTGGATGCTACGATGACTCTGCACAGTTGTTAGGTGCTGGGGATAATCTTTTGGACGAGGCGTTGGATGCCTTCTTGGGCGAACTCACTGGGCGGATAGAGTTTTTGTGCTTTCAAGTACCATGCGAGGCTGGAACCGAGTTGATCTTTCTGTTCGAGTTGCTGGGCGGTGCGGATGCTGCGGACGAATTCGGCTGCCTCGGTAGTCAGATTGGCTCGTAACTCATTGAGTTTGGTGTCATCGGGGAATTGTTTGGACATCCGTTCAACGCCTTCCCAAGCGCCGAAGTAATCGCCGCGTTTGGCGATCTCGGTGCTGCGTGCGATGGTACCTTCGACGACCTGCATATCTTCCAAGACTTTCTTGAGTTGTTCCCGGCGCTCGGGATAGATCGCGGTGGCGGCGATGAACCGGAGTTTGTCATCGAAAATCTGGCGGTAGTTGTGCTGGCTGAGCAGTCGTTCGAGATCGGCGACAGCCTGTTGCTGGACATCAGCTTGGGAGAAAATCAACTTGGAAACCTCGGCCAGAGCCGGGTTACGCGGCCACATTGCAGTCGCCTCGCGAAGTTCATTCTCAAGCGTCACCCGATCGCCGCTGACGGCGGCGTTTTTAGCCTTAGCCAAGTGCATCAAGCTGACCGTTCGGGCGGTCTCAATGGCGGCGCGCGGTTGGGAACTGTCAAAATCCTTGGCCATCGTTTCCATTTCCTTGACCAGACTTTCGGCGAGGGTGAAATCGCGGACATCGAGCGCGGAAATCAGGCGGTTGGATTTCTGTGTGAAATCGAGCGATTGCCGTTTCATGTCGCGTGGCAATGTGCGAATTTCAGGCATGTATTCGCCGACAATGAACGATTCAGCCAATCGTTTAGTGGCGCTTTCGAGTTCGTTTTTGCTGAGCAGAAACCGGAATGCATCAACGCCTTCGTGGACATCGCGCATGGCTTCATTGGCCAGTGAATCGAGTACGCCAACCGTCGGTGGCATGCCGGTACCTTTGGCGAACAATTCCTGTGTGTCTTTGCCGACTTTCAGGCTGGTATCACCGTCGCTGAACAAGTGGCGATAGAATCGCGTGGCCATGACGACGTGTTGGAATCGGCGTTGCATGAAAAACTGGACGATTAAAGCCTGAAACTCAATCCGAGCTTGAACTTCTGAAACTTCACGCTTGAGAGTGTTGCCTTTGATCAAGACGTTGACTTCGGCCAATCGCTGTAGGTGTGGTGCCAGTCGTAGATCACGCGCTTGACTATCCTGTTGGACACCCTGTTGTTGGTTTTTGCCGGATTGCTTACCCGATGCTGAGTTTAATGGTTGTTGCTCAACTGCCATCCGGGCGTTCCACTCATGTACCGAACGTTGATGTTCTAGTTCTTCGTTGGCTTGGATCAGCCGGTCCTGCGCCCGTTTGGCCATCCAGACGCTGTACACGGCATCAGCTAATGCATCGCAGAGATGAGAATCGACGATGTAGTTGGACGCTTGTGGCAGCACCTTCCAAGCGTCAATCAGGCTCTTTGGCGTGTAGTTTTCGGGTGCCAGTTTTTTTAGGACATCGCGGAGTAGTTGCTGATACTGTAAATCTTCTTCGGTAGTTTCTTCAGGTGCGTTCAGGTACTTCTCGAATCGCGCTTGGAAAAAGCGCTGATTATTGACGTTCCAGTGTTTGCCATCCCACTCGAGAATCTCAGTGCCCGGATTGAACGCCGGCATGTCTTTACCGAGGAATGAACCACCACCGGGAGCGGGAGACTGGTTGCCGGCAGGACTGGCGTGGGACTGCTGTGGTGCCGGCGCGGAACCGGGAGCCGGTGCCGCATCCGGTACCTGAGCCGGTGCGCGAAATGCCAGCCCAAGACAAACGATTAAGATTAATGAAATCCGTTTCACACTTTACTCAGATCTTTGGTCTTGAGAATGCCTTTTTCGTCAACTTCGATTTGGAAGATGAACCGCTGGCCTTTCTCAATGGTAACGTAGTTGAACTGGACCGGAATCAAAATCGGCAATACGTTGATGCCTGAACCAGTTTCGATTTCGATGGAAAATAGTCGACCGGCTGTCGGTGACCACGCCAGCGAGTTCCAGATCGTGCCGGTGACTTTATAAGTGTTTCCGCGCAGGCTATTGGAATTTTCCAAATAGGCCGGCACATTGAGTGGCGTGAGTGTGCGATAGGGATTATTAATCTTGCTGAGCAAGATATAACCGACCTCAATGGCACCGATGATGACGATAATTATGCCAATAACCCAAGCCGGGTTAATTGAAAAGTTAGCACGTCGAGCCATAAACCGCGATCAATCTACGTACAGCCGGACGAGATTGCAACGCTGATTTCACGTCGCGTTACTCCCAACGGCTCTGTTTACAACCAAGGTAAGAGACCAATACGCCGATGACGATGTGGCAAGCTAATGCCCAGAAACAGAGTACCAGTGGCGACAGATCAGTCGGTGTGACTAATTGGACAACATCGTAGAACCGGGTGTCTTTCATCGTCTGCAACACGCCTGACCAGCTCCAGTAGGCTGCGATAAACGGCCTGGTCAGCCACCGGAAGACTTCGGGTAGGCCTAGTACGGCGCCGGACAATGGCAATTGAAATCCGACGAGGTAAATCGAGACCAGCGAAGCTTGTTCGGGAGATTTCATCAGGCTGGAAATTGCCAGACAGATCGCCGTCATCGCGCCATTCGCCAGCAGTAGCAGGACAATCTGGGATAGGAGATCGCCGGGAAAATGGCAGATGCGATTTACAAAAACAGCCATCCAGATCGATTGGGCTGCGACGAGTACGAACAGGAAGCAAATCTTGCTGGCGAGATAGCTGATCGCGTGCAAACCGCCGAGCTTCTCCTTCTCAAAAATCAGCCGTTCAGCCGCCACTTCGCGGGCGGAATTATTCGAACCCATCAAGGTTAACAGAACCACTTGGACCATGACTAGTCCGGAGACCAGTCGGCCGATTTTGGTGGACTGGATAATGAATGCGTTGGCTTCACGGAGTTGGTCGAGGACATTGACGTCGGACGTCATGCTCAAATTTTGAATTGCCGGCAAGCCTTCAAGCGCAAAAATCACGACTAAACACGGAAAGCCGAACAGTAAAGCGAGGTGCATCCAAACCTGACTGCGATCGCGGAAGAAAATTCTCCAGCGTCGTTCCATCAGTACGAAAAATTGAACGACTGGATTGGGTGTCTCCACTTCGTGCACCATCTGTCTCCAGTCGGTTGTGGTCGGTAACTCTGCCGGTGTCGATTCAGTGTCGGTCGGGTCTGGCGTAGCTGGCGTGGACGAATGCTGGAGGATGTTGAAAGTGTCCCGTTTTTGCAGCCAGGAGTTGTGCCAATCAATGGCTGGCTGGATCGCCAACTTTGGAAAGACTTCCTCGGGACTGTTGACTTGAAAATATTCAAGCAATTGCGGGACCGGCCCGTGGTAGACGAGGCAACCATGGCACATCACTGCGACCGAGTCGCAGAGTGCGATGTGGCGCAAGTTGTGAATGATATTCAATACGATCCGGTCGCGGTTGCGCGTGAGCCGGTGCATTAACTGCATAATCTCGGCTTCCGATTTCGGGTCGAGTCCGCTGGTCACTTCATCGCCAATTAACAGTGACGGGTAACTGACCAGTTCCAACGCCAAACCGAGCCGGCGTTTCTCTCCACCAGACAACACTTGCACCCGGCGGTCGGCAATTGGTAGCAGCCCGACTTCATTCAATATCGAGTCGGCATGCAGATCGCGGCTTTTGCCAGTCAGGCCCTTGACGCGGAGTCGCATCGCGTCGCGCATGCTTTCCAAAATCGTCAGATGATCGTAAGCGATGCTGAATTGTGGCACGTACCCGATGTCATACGGCGCGATGTCCTCTTCTTCGAGGTCTTGTCCCTTCCAATGAATGCTTCCTTCGGTGTGCGAATGGACGCCGGCGATGACCTTGACGAGTGTACTCTTACCACTGCCGGCAGGACCGATGATGGCCAGATGATGGCCCAGCGGAACCTGCAACGATACGTCTTGCAGCAATGTTTGCGTTTGCGGCTCTTTCCCAACCCGCAACGTAATATTTTGCAAAGCTAACACGAAAAACAGACTAGCCCGGGAGCGGATGGTTTTCAATCTCAACGATTGCACTGCCAGCGCACCCAGACTATCATCCAAACGAATGCGTACCAAGTTGCCAGCAAACTCGGGACAGCCGCACCGCCGGTGGGGACGGATTTTAGTTTGGACCGCAATCGGCGCAGCTGGGCTGGGGATGATCAGTTGTATGGTGGTTTCGTTATGGTTGAATTCGTATCTGCACAGTGACGCATTTCGCGCGCTGATTAGTCAGAAGACCTCTGCACTTTTTCATGCCACCGGACAGTATCTACCGTTTCGCTGGACCGGCTTTTCGGTTTACTCCAATGGTTATCAGGCGCGCGGCGAATTGGACGCGCCATTCCGCGAATTGCAAGCCGACCAGATTCGTGCCGAGTTTCAGCCGCAAGGCGTGTTTCGCCACGCTTGGCAAATTGATGAATTGACGGTTCAACGTCTCCAAGTCAAATTCGGACGCCACGATGGAATGGAAGTTAAGTCAATCGTTGCCGGCAATGTGGATCGGCGGGACACCGCTACCATTTCGCGCACCACCGCGAGCGAGGCATCGCGTTCATCGTGGATTCCAGACCGGCTGGAGTTGCGGCGGACGCAGATCCATGATGTAAATTTGTCTTGGTCATTGCCCGGCCAGACAGGCAGCGTGCGGCAGGTGCGGGCAACCATTGAGCCAGAAGACAGCGCATGGGTGGTGACCGGGAGCGGTGGACAACTTCGTCAGGCAGGTTGGCCGGTATTAAACGTCGATCATGTACGACTACGCTATCAACCGCCGGAACTGTTTATCACCGATGGCCAGCTCAAGCTTAGTGAGTCGGAGAATGTGAACATTAGCGGCCAGATCAACTTTGAGCCAACTCCGGCCTTCGATTTACAAGTCAAGCTCAACGGCGTGGTCATCACGCCGTTCTTGCCGGTAGACTGGCGGGCCAAAGTGAAAGGTGTCGCTACCGGAAATGCGCGCATCGGCGGACGACCGGATGATGCCGAGACGCTCACCGCTACCGGCAAGCTCAGTTTGGCTTCGGCCCAACTCGAAGCCTTGCCGGTACTCGATCGGATTGCGTTGTTCACGCGAACCGAACAGTTCCGTCAGTTTGCGCTCCAGAAAGCGTCAGCGGATTTTGCTTGGACAAAATCGAAACTGACAATTCAACGGCTGCTCTTGGAATCTGAAGGTCTGATCCGGGTTGAGGGCGGATGCGTAATCGAGCAAGGTAAACTGGAAGGTCTTTTTCAAGTGGGAGTGACGCCGACCAGTTTGCGCTGGTTGCCCGGCTCGCAGACACGGGTTTTTACAGTGGAACATGATGGTTATGTCTGGACACCAGTTCGTGTCACCGGGCCGTTGGATGATCTTAAGGAAGATCTTAGTCAGAGGCTGATTGCGGCGGCCGGGACGGAATTCTATGAAGGGATTAAAGGCACTGTCGAAAAAGGTGCCAGCGATCTGTTTGACTTGGTGAAACCGCTTGTGCCTTGAGGTACGCTACTGTCCAATCTTAATTGATGTTTCGCTATTGTTGCGCCAAGCAGTTTCGAGGCTCTTGCGCAATTTCTCGATGTCATCGAGGTTATCTAACCGGTATTCCACAGTGTGTGCATGGGTGGTAGTGGGATAATTTTTTACGACCTTCTTCCAGAACGGCTCGACTCCTGCACCTTCCACTCGACCGGCAACGTCCTGAGCGCGTTCTTGAACTTTGTCGATCACTGACTGGCCGATTCCGATTGGCGATTTAAGCACCAGCGGTTGCAGGAAATAAAACCGGGTCACCACGGCGCCGGTAGTTCCGATAGTAAGTTCCGTAACACGTGCTGCGCCGTCCACTACGTACTCGTGGACACTCACCGAGGAGATGGTTGATAGGCTAACAGTGTAGATTCCACCCGGTAGTTCACAACGCCAGAACACTGCTGCTTGAACTGCCGTCACAGCGCATAGCAGTACGACTGTAAAAAAGATCTTTTTCATAAATTCAGTCACTCTTTATTGAGGCGAACCATAACTATAATCAATGATCTTCTGGAGTCGAGTCTTCTTGGAGAGCGACGATAATTTTCTTGCAGAGGTCTCTGATGCAGTCCATATGCTTCCCGACGGACGATGACGAACCACGATTTATTGATGGGGCAGGTACCGGCCGAGTTGCGCAACCGACCGGAGGTGCATAACCTCGGGGCGGATCCGTGCGTGTTCAGCGTGCGCAGCGATTTGGCCATGGATGGCACGGCTCACGATGTCTGGGTGATCGTGACGCAGTCGAAAGTGTTTGCGATGGCGACCGGCGATCAGTCGAGCGCGCCGGTCACGGGGCCGTTCCTGCTGAAGGACGTGACAAAGGTGCGGACGTTTCACACGGTCGGGAGCGCCTTTCTCCAGTTGCTGACCGATGGGGTTTACGTGGACGTGGTGCGCTACAGCAACGCGCGGCGCGAGATATTCGGCAAGGTGCGCGCGGAGTTGGAGCGGTTGGTGGAGGGCAAGCCGCTGAACACGGAGGCGCTGACGCGGGCCAGCGAGTTGGTGTGCCCGGAGTGCGGGCTGCCGTTGCCGGCACGACGGGCGGTCTGTCCGCGGTGCTCGGGTGGCCGGAGCATCTTCTTCCGGTTGCTCAAAATGATGAAGCCTTACCGGCGGTTCATCGTGTTGTTGCTGACGATGATGGTGGTCGGGGTGGGCCTCGATCTCTTGCCGCCGTATCTGACGCGGATCCTCGTGGATAAGGTGCTGATCCCGAAACTCCACATCGACTGGCTGCCGCTGATCTTGTTGGGGTTGGTCGGGGCGTCGTTGGGCCGGAACTTCTTGAACATCTTCATTGGGCGCACCAGCAGCTTCATCGGCACGCGGATCACCAAGGAGTTGCGGGAGCGGTTGCAGGCGAAGTTGATGAGTTTGAGCGTGGACTACTATGACCGGCATTCCGCCGGCAGCCTGATGAGCCGGGTGTTGTGGGATGTGGATTATTTCCAGGGGTTCGTGTCGCAGGTGTCGGAGGGCTTTCTGTTGAACGTGCTGCGGGTGCTCGGGATCGGGGCGGTGTTGTTCTCGATGAACTGGCATCTGGCGTTGCTGGTGTTGTTGCCGGTGCCGTTCGTGGTGGTCGGGACGATGTTCTTTTGGAAATACATTTACCCGCAGTATTACCGGCTCTGGGACAGCCAGTCGAAGATGTCGCAATTGCTGACCGGCCTGTTGCAGGGAATCCGGTTGGTGAAATTGTTCGGGCAGGAAAATCGCGAGCAGCAGCGCTTCAGCGAATCGGCCCGGTACATGCAGGACGCGCGCCGGTCGGTGGAGATGAGCGCCGCGACGTTCGGGCCGATCATGGGGTTCGTGTTCGGCCTCGGCGGATTGATCATCTGGTACGCGGGCGGGCATCGCGTGCTGGAAGGCCACCTGACGCTCGGCACGCTGATGGCATTTTTCGGTTACATGGGCATGTTCTACGGGCCGATCTCGGCGATGAGCATGTTCTCCAACTGGCTGACCGGGTTCCTGTCCGCCGGTCAGCGCGTGTTCGAGGTGCTCGATTCGAATGTCGGCATCACCGACGATCCGGATGCCGTGCGGCTGGCCGACGTGAAGGGGGCGATTGAGCTGCGCAATGTGACTTTTGGCTACGACCCATACACCCCCATCCTCAAAAACGTCAGCATCAAGATCGAGCCGGGCCAGTTTGTCGGGATCGTCGGCAAGAGCGGCTCGGGCAAGACGACGTTGGTCAATCTCATCTGCCGGTTCTACGATCCACAGGACGGGCAGGTGTTTATTGACGGCCAAGATGTCCGGAAGATTACCCAGCACGACATCCACCAGCACGTTGCGCTGGTGCTTCAGGAACCGTTTTTGTTTCGCGCCACGATCATGGACAACATCGCCTACGGCCGGCCCAACGCTGCGCCGCTGGCGGTGATGGATGCTGCCAAGTCCGCCAACGCCCACGATTTCATCGCGCGCGCCGCAGCCGCTTACGACACCAAGCTTGGCGAACGTGGCGCCGGCTTATCCGGCGGCGAGCGCCAGCGCATTAGCATCGCCCGCGCGCTGCTGTGCGACCCGAAGATCCTCATCCTCGACGAGGCCACCTCGTCGGTGGACACCGAATCGGAACAGGAAATCCAGAAGGCGCTTTACACGTTGTGCAAAGGCCGCACGACGATTGCGATTGCCCACCGGCTCTCGACGTTGAAGAACTCCGACGTGATCTATGTGATCGACGACGGCAAAGTGGTCGAATCCGGCTCGCACGAGCAATTACTGGAACTGAAGGGCGTCTACCACAAGCTGGTCCGCATCCAGACGGAACTGACTCGGTTGGAAGTGTAACCATGAGTGACACCATCTCACCACCGCCGGCCGATAGCCGGCTCGTCGTCACCGGCGTGCGCCGGTTGACGCCGGCCACGGCCAAAATTTTTGAGGGCGCGTTTGCGCTGCTGCATTGCGTGGTCACAGGCGACCAGATGTACCGGGGCGTGTTCGCCGTATTGATGTTCCCGATCCGGTATCCGGACCGTTACATCTCGCTGCGTTTTACCGGCGAAAAGGACAAGGTGCGCGAGATTGGCGTCATTGAGGATTTGAGCGCTTTCCCCGAAGAAACTCAGAAACAGATTCGGGCCGTCTTGAAGAAGCAATACCATGAGCATATCATCAGCCGGGTTTACGAGGTTCGTGACGAGTTTGGCCTGTTGTTTTTCGAGGTTGAGACCCAGCGCGGGCGGCAGGAGTTCATGATGCCTTGGCGGCACGACCGGGCCGAGGACTTCGGCGCGGGTGGCAAGGTGCTGCTCGACGTGAACGAGAACCGCTTCATCGTTCCCGATGTGATGGCGTTGCCCGCCAAGGACCAACGCCGTTTCACGAATTATATTTACTGGTAGAGTAACGTTGCGACAACCAAGAGGAATGAGTTGCACAATTGCCAATGTTAATTGAAACCTTTGTTGCCGGTCCTGCTGAAACCAATGGTTTCATCATTGCTGATCATGCCGGTGGACAGGCGGTGATCATTGATGCGCCGCAAGGCACAGCGGCGGATTTGACAGCGCACGCCCGGCAATGGAATGCGCCGGTCATCTATCTCCTCAATACCCACGCCCATTGGGATCATTACTGGGACAACGCCGAGATCCAGCGGCTGACTGATGCGAAATTTGGGATCCATGCCGATAGCGCGCCGTTGTTGAAATTGCCACAAGCGCGGATGTGCGGACTGAATGCGGACATTCCAGTGAGCACACCGGATTTCTTTCTGACCGAAAGCATGCCGGTAATTGTTGGCGACTTGAAATTCGAGGTGCTGCATTGTCCGGGTCACTGTCCCGGTAGTGTGGCGTTGTTCGAGCGCAAGGAACGCGTTGTCTTTACCGGCGACGTGTTGTTTGCCGGCACAATTGGTCGGACGGACTTGCCGGGCGGCGACTTCGATCAACTCGTGGATTCAATCCGCCGGCAACTCCTGCCGCTTGGTGACGATGTGCAAATTTATGCCGGACACGGCCCAGTCACTACCATCGGCCGGGAACGGAGCACAAATCCATTTCTTACCGGCCGGTAACGGCCTGGACGAGGTTGAGCAGAAAGTCGCGGTTGTCAGCGGTGACGTAGCGCATCTGGCCGCCCATCCGACTGAAGGTTTTACAATACCGGAGATAGTACGCCGGGTTGTCCATCGGCGGCTCGCCGTCGGTTTGCCAATCCCATGACGATGCCGCCAGATCCACTACGACGATAAAATGGTTGGTGATGCGTTGCCCGTGTTGCCGGTGCAAATTTTGTGCCATCGCCAACGATTTCTCGAAAACCATTGGCGACATCACCGCTGAGCCGACTGAGAGATACACACCGCCGTCGAGTCGGTTTACGTTGTAGGCGAATGCCAAGAAATCGCGTTCCGCGGTACGTCCAATGGCCGCGCCGCAATTCATCGGGTGGCAATAAATAATGTCGTGGCCGAACATCGGGTGGCCGGTGAATGGCACCCCGAGCCGGTACGCCGCCGCTTGAACACTGAAGCGTTTGAATGGATGCGGCACCTTGCGGAAACCGGGCGCAAGTTGAAACTGCGTAATGACTTCACGGAGATCAGCCGCTGCTCCGGTGGTTTGAGATTGCAACTCAGCCACAGTCGGAATTGTGAAGCCCTCATTTTCAATGAGCGCGCCGATGGATTCGCCGTAGCCTTTGCCCTCATACGCGCCGATGACGAGTGCGAGATTAATGTTGAAGCCGGTCTCCTCCCAAATTCCAAATTGTCCTTCCGCAATGTACCGGCGCACGTCTTCGGTGCTCTGGCCGTGGAAGGCAAATTCCCAATCGTGGATGATGCCGGCGCCGTTTGTGGCGAGATGCGTCACCCAGCCGGTTTCGATCAAGCGAATCAAAACTGGCGCAAGGCCATTTTTGATGGTGTGTGCACCGAACGCCAGCATGACCGGCTTGCCCGCGGCCCGGGCCGACCGGATTCGTGCTACGGTTTCGGTGAGGATCGCCCGGTATTGCGCCGGTAACGGTCGCACTGTGGCATCCGGCGTGATCTGAATGTCTTCGATGGCGACCTTACTCTGGCGAGCGCTGAGCGGTTGGATGTTTAGTTGCCGGCGGTCGAATTGCGGGTGCATAAATTGTTGCCGGGATTATTTGCACTATGACGGTGCAAATGGAAAGCTTGTTTTCACTGGCATCGCGCCGGTAACGGACATATTCTCGGCGCTCGTGAATTTGAAACCATGAAACCGCTGGTCATCGCCCATCGCGGATTTAGCGGCCGGTATCCCGAAAACACATTGGCTGCCATTCGCGCCGCGATCCAACTCGGCGTCGACTTAGTGGAAATTGACGTTCACGAAACTGCTGACGGCCAACTCATCGTTTTTCACGATTACCGGTTGAACCGGATTTGTGGTGTGCCCGGCCGTGTGCGCGACACTACTGCCGCCCAAATTCGGACACTCAATCCCGCCGTCCCGACACTCGACGAGGTCCTCCAGGCGTGCCGGGGTAAAACCAGGCTGCTCATCGAAATCAAGCGCGCCGATTCCGGTAAAGTCGCTGCCGCAATTCGCCGGCACCGGATGCAGCGGCAGGTAATTGTGTTTGCCTTCTCACCGAAACGGCTGGCGAAATTTGCGGCGGCAGCTCCGGAGATCACGCGATTTGGCCTGATTGACCGGCAAGATTGGAATCGCTTGCCGGTGCCGGTAGCCGGCTTCAGTTTGAACCATTGCCGCATCCAGTCGCCGCAAATGGTGGCCCAGTTTCACCGGCGCGGTTGGCAGGTGTTTGCATGGACCGTCAACCAACCCCATGTGATGCGGCGGCTTCGCGACTGGGGTGTGGACGGGTTGATCACGAACTTTCCTGATCGCGCCATGCTTTGCCGGCGCGCTTGAGAAACCTGGCTGGCCGGTTCTGAACTTGCACACCGGGCGGGTTTGGGTATGCTGCCGGCATGTTGCAAATCATTTTCAGCCGGGTCAGCGCCCGCGACCTGGCGGCGATGCCACGGCCATTGCAAATCGAGTTATTGGACGGGTTTCAGGTGTTGCCGGCTGATTTCGAGCACGCCGGCGAAAAATTCGGCCAGCTCACGCGCGGCGGCAAGCGCATTTACCGGTATCGCGTGAAAGATTACCGGATTTATTTCGAGCGCCAAGACGGGCTGGTTAATGTCCTGTGCATCCTCCACAAAAATTCGTTGAAGGACTTTTTCTTTCGCAGCAAGTTGCCGATTGGTGAAGACAAATTGTTACAGGACAATCCGAAATTCTGGCAGTTGGTGGAATCCAGTCAGGCCAAGAGCGTCTGATCTTTCTTTCCCGGCCAAATCAACGACGCCGCGACGGCGACCACCAGCACACCAGCCACGATTCCGAGCGTGAGACCGGTCGGAATATGAAACCAGCCGGCCAATAGCATTTTGGCGCCGATCAGCATTAGAATCACACAGAGACCGTAGTGCAGATAATGGAACAGGCTCAGTGCGCCTTGCACCGCGAAAAATAACGCTCGCAAGCCCAGCACGGCAAAAATATTTGAGGTGTAGACAATCAGCCGGTCCTGCGAAATCGCCAGCACGGCTGGAATTGAATCCACGGCAAACACCAAATCCATCGTCTCCACCACGACCACCACCAGCAATAGCGGCGTTACCCAGTTTCGCCCGTCGCGGCGCACAAAAAACTTGCCAGCGACATATTCCGGCGTGACCGGCAATAGGCGGCGAACAAGTTTCAAGACTGGATTCTTTTCTGGCGACACCGTCTGACCTTTGGCCAGCGCCATCTTCACGCCGCTATAAATCAGGATGCCACCGAAAATGTAGATGACCCACTGGAACTTTTGGAGCAAGGCCACGCCGGCCACGATGCAGACCGCCCGCAGCACCAGCGCGCCGAGAATGCCCCACAGTAAGACCACATGCCGGTAGGTCGCCGGGACGGCGAAGTACGAAAACACCAATAAGAAAACAAACAGGTTGTCTGCGCTCAGCGATTCTTCGATGAGGTAGCCGGTTACGAATTGCAGCGCTTGTTCTTCGCCCCGGTAATGCGCCACCAAGCCGGCGAAGCCCAACGCCAGCGCCACCCACACCGCGCACCACACCGCCGCTTCTTTGAATCCGATGACGCGGGCCCGGCGGTGAAACACGCCGAGGTCGAGCACCAGCATGCCGGCAACCAGCGCGCCGAAGATTGTCCAAAGCAGCGCGTCCGTTGACATTGCCGGCGCCAGTCCGGTCAGAGGCGCGGACCGGCGGCGCGGATTTTGGCGCTGGCACCAGTGTATTGCTCGAAGTTCTTGGCGAACTTGCCGGCCAGTTCTTTCGCGCGCCGGTCGTAATCGGTTTTATCGGGAGCGGCGGCACGCGGGTCAAGCATTTCAGAAGGCATTTCCGGCAGGGCTTTCGGAATTTCAAAGCCAAAGACCGGGTCGTGCCGGAATTCGGCACGATCCAGTGTGCCGTTGAGCAGGTGTGTGACAGAATGCCGGTTCATCCAAAGCGGAATCCGCTGACCTTGGCCGAACGCATGGCCAACCCAGCCGGTATTCAAGAGATAACACGGCACGGAATGACGTTTCATTTTGTCGGCCAACATTTCGGCGTAGGTCTGCGGCGGCAACGGCAAAAATGGCGCGCCGAAACAGGTCGAGAAGGTTGGTGTCGGGTCTTTGCCCATGTTGGCTTCGGTGCCGGCCAGCGCGGCGGTGTAACCGGCCATGAAATGATACATCGCCTGGGCCGGGTTGAGCCGTGCAATCGGCGGCAACACGCCAAACGCGTCGCATGCCAGAAACACAATCGCTTTCGGATGGCCGCCCATGCCACCGGGCACGGCATTGGCGATAAATTCGAGCGGATAGGCGCAGCGGGTATTTTCGGTGATCGAGTCGTTAAAATAATCCGGCTCGCGTGTGGCCGGATTAACCATGACATTTTCAATGACCGAGCCGAAGCGGATGGCGTCCCAGATCATCGGTTCGCGTTCCTTGGTGAGCTTGATGCACTTGGCGTAGCAGCCACCTTCAAAGTTAAAGACGCCCTGATCGCTCCAGCCGTGTTCGTCGTCGCCGATCAGGCCACGATTCGGATCGGCAGAGAGCGTGGTCTTGCCGGTGCCGCTGAGACCGAAGAACAGCGCCACGTCGCCACTCTTGCCGACATTGGCCGAACAGTGCATTGGCAAAACGCCTTTTAATGGCAACACATAGTTCAGCACGCTGAAGATGCTCTTCTTCATTTCGCCGGCATACTGCGTGCCGCCGATGAGCACCGTCTTGTGCGCGAAGTCCACGATTACGAACACTTCGCTGTTGAGCTTGAATTTTTTCGGGTCGGCAATGTACCGGCAGGCATTGATGACCGTCCACTCCGGTACGTGGTTGTGCAACTGCTCAACCGTGGCTTTGCGGAACAGTTGTTTGACGAACAAGCTGTGCCAGGCGAATTCGCTGATGATGCGGATTGGCATCTGGTAACGGGGATCCGCGCCGGCAAAGCCGTCCATCACAAACAGATCGCGACCGCGCAAATGGTGCAGCACTTCTTGCCGGAGCGCGGCGTAGTTGTCGAGAGCGATGGGCTGGTTGACTTTGCCCCACCAGATTTTATCGTGCGAGGTTGGCTCATCCACGACCCACTTGTCGCGGGGTGACCGGCCGGTGCGGCTGCCGGTCAATGCGTTCAATGCGCCGCTGGCTGTGAGCGTGCCTTCGTTGCGCCGCACAGCTTCCTCGACCAGTTGGGCCACTGAGAGATTCCAGTGTACTTTGCCGGTGTGTGTCAGACCGTGATGTTCCAGACCGTGATGACTCATAATTGATTTCTTCCTCGCCACGCCGTTGCCGCCGGCGTGCGGAGCTTGTAGCGAACCGGGACGAAGTTCGCAACAAAAAAACGTGGAATCGGGCGGGCAGCGAAACGCATTTGGCATTGGCCGCGACTACCGGTCTATGATAAAAAATGAGCGGACTCGTGATCGGGATGCGAAACAGGACGAACATGAACCGGGCCGGGAAATTGTCCTCAGCTATTACTTTGGTTGAGCTCGTGGTGGTGGTGGCGATGATTGCGTTGCTGGCCGCCTTGCTGTTGCCGGCTTTGGGTAGCGCCAGGAATAAAGCGCGGCAGACAACTTGCCTCAGCAACCTGCGCCAATTGGGGATGGCTATGACGCTCTATGCGTATGATTACAAGTGCGTTTTGCCAGCGTGCAACGAGACTGCCGCCACGGGCAATACCGGTGTCAATCTGTGTTGGTTCTATGCGCTCGACCGGTATGTCCTGAATCTAATCCCTTCCGGCACCCCGCAACCGGCCCAGCAGACGGCACTGATCAAACAGGATCCGGTTTGGTTGCAGTTTGATGGCCGGTCCAGCACGAACTGGCGCTCCATCAAAATGAATCGCAAGCTGGTGGGGAACCAGAAGCAGGGAACCGTGGCCCTCGCCAGCGCCGCGCCGCTGTGGCGGTTAATGTCTTCCATCGGCAATCCGGCGACCACCCCGGTGCTGTTTGATGGCCGGTGTCAGGATGATCAACCCGGTGATCCCCAGATCACGTGGTTTCATGGGTGGGAACCCTACGTTGCGCTGCGGCATGGCGGCGGTGCGAATCTGGTTTTTGTTGATGGCCACGCCGTCTGGTCGAACAAAGGTTCACCGGGCAGTGGCGGCGGCTGGACTACCGGCACAACGCCATGGAATTGGTGGGTGCAGTGATGCCACGGAAGAAGCCTTAACGGGTGGCCGGCAAAATGATTTGTAAGGGCAACAAAACGATTCTGAAGGACTTCAAAATGACTTTGAAGGGCTTCAAAACGATTTTGAAGGGCAGCAAAATGATTTTGAAGGGTAGCGAAATGACTTTGAAAGGCTTCAAAATGATTTTGAAGGGCAGCAAAATGACTTTGAAGGGTAGCGAAATGACTTTGAAAGGCTTCAAAACGATTTTGAAGGGCAGCAAAATCGTTTTGTCAGGGGTCAAAACCCTCGCGAAAAGGGTGGTTTTAGGCTCGATTGGCCTTTGGGACGGCTTGATTTGCAGTTACTTATGGCGGCGGGCCAGCTATGGAATATACTGGTAGGAAGTTATCCGAATCTTTCCACCGACGTTTTGGAATGTGGCCAGAATTTTCACCACTGCTCCCGCAACTCCGTCGGTTTTGTTTGTGCTGCCACCCTTGATCACCTGACCCCACCCAATAATCTGAGCCGTCCCGCCGCCCTGCCACGTTGTGACCAGATTGGCAACGGAGCGAATCAGCGCTTCGCGATTTGCGTCGTTTGTATATGGAATCGATGGCGGCGAGCTAAAAGCTGCGGGAGCCGCACTGTAAGCCGGGCCGAGGTCGGTGGTGGTGGTGGTGAGATTGGTAATGGCGCATAACTGACCGATTAAGGTGAACGCGCCGTTTGTTCCGTTGATGGCCGCCATCGTTCCGCCGACAACGCTGTTTGTCAGACTGGCGCGATAAGTGCCAAGCTCTTGGATGATTGCCGTGATTTTACTATCGCTACTGCCATCGCCGATGCCGTCGATTGAATTGGCAGGGAAGGGGCTGCTGCTGTAGGCCGGGTTTGTAATTCCACTGAAAAGCGCATGCAGCGCCGGGCTTTGGTTAATGCCGCCGTTAACACAGCCGGTGAACTGCGGTCCATTGAGGCCGACGTTGAGATTGATGCGGCCGGCCACATCAACGAGATCGCTGACCCGGAAATAGTCCAGCAATCCGCCATCGCCGTATGGATAGAATGTAGCTGGTAACGCCAAGGATTGGTATGGCCAGAGCCGGATTGTGGCCCAGGGTTCACCACGGTGGACATAGCCGATATCACCAATTGAGATGTAGGCGTTGGTCATAATCGCGGCGGTTTTTAAAAAGATGTTGGTCCGGATGTAAAAGCTGTTGGTGCCTTCCCTCGGGCCGGTATCGGGATAGAAGGCCGGCGCATACGTATTCGAACTGTTTGGAAAACTCATGTAATTCATCGCGCCGAGGTTGCAGTTGGTGCTGACAGGGAGAAGGGGGGTGCTGACAAAGCTCTGGGTGTAAAGCAGGCTCATTCGCGGGTCATCCGCCTCCAGATTCGACAACCAAATGTTCGTTATCGCGTTTGTAATACACTTAACGGTCGTACTAAATAGATTTGTGGATGACATTGGCAGCGCCGGCCAGTTGGTAAACGAAACGATGTTGGTGAAGGGCCCGTTGGCAATTTGGTTAATCAGGTTCGTGGTATTATTGGCAACGGTGTAGCCGTTAAACCGAACTCCGTTGACAATTTGTGTCAAGATGAGAGGGGGGTATGGCGTGGATTGCCATTGGTTGCTGAACCAGGTGAAGTTCGTCGATACAGTCGTATAATAAAGATTGGTGTAGGGCGAAGCCGTAAATCCGTTGGTGATCGGGTTGAGGAAGGTGTTCGTGCATTGGTTGGTCACGATCACACTTGGAAGACTGCCGAAGGTCCCGCCGAGGGGGGTGGCCGCTGTAGAACGAAGTTGGACGTTGGTCAATATGATCTGGCACGGATCGGGAAATGACGGAGCGAATGGCTGCCAGATCCCACCGGCAACTGCGGTGTAGACGTTGACGAACAGGCCGGTGATCGCCCTCTGCGTGGTCGGATTGTTCGAGATCAACGTCGACATCAGGACGACGCGGTTCGAGATCACGATCTGGTTGAGATAGGGTGTTGGCTTCAAACCGGTCAGGATGTTGATGCCATTGGTAAAGACCGACGGGTAGCGATTGGTCGTGTGAAAATCAATAAGATTGAGGGCGATTTGGATGATCTTATTTGTGACTTGGGTCAGGTTATTGTTGTAGTTATTGGTGAATTGCGGAAACTTCCACAACACGTTTGTCAACGCCATCACATTCGAGGACATAATTGAGGAATATAAACCATTGGTCATCGAATTCAGATTCACGCGGGCGCCAACGGCGGGACTAAAAATGTTGGGGTCGGCTGACGGTCCGACCGACGCATAGCCGGCCAGATTCGTATGGGCCGGATCGGGAACCCCTGCTATAGGCTGGCTGGGGTCCCAATAAGGGGTACTCGAAGGATCAGTTGTAGCTTTATCAATTGGCAGCGTCCAGATTGGGGACAGTGCAGTAGCGCATTGTTGTGACTGGGCAGATTTGGGTAAACCGTGTATTCGGATGGGTTGTTCCAGAAGCCATCGTTGTTATGGTCCTGTCCTGAGATTCCGCCAGGAAAACCTTGTGCCCCTGGGAAGCCTGATCCGCCAGACCAGCCGCCATACCGGTAAGCCATGATGCACCAAGCCGACGTGTTGACGGTTCCGACGCCATAGCCGAGTTTGAGTAGAAATTTTTGCAGACTGATATCCGCGCAGATTCCCCGCGTGTATGTTAGCAGGCTGCCGCCGGTATTGGTTTGTAAGCTTCCGAGATAACCGTATCCATAATTGGTATCGGCGGGTCGAATGTAAAAGCCCATTTGAAACCCCCCATTGTTCTTTTTTATGATGTTGAGATTGCCGATGGCATTCAGGTCAACCAAGCCGCCCGTGCCAACGTAGGCGAACCGGCCGCGCAAAACACCATCAGTGGATTTGACACTAATCCAGTAAGGCTCAATCATGGCGCGGCCCAGTTGACCATCGAGTTCAACGAAGTCAAAACCGGGCGCCGAACCATAGGGAATCGTCGTGGTCAGAACATTATTCATCAGATATAAGTCGTTTGTCCAATTATCGATTCGGGTGAAATCATTGGTCGAATAGATGTAAATATAGCTATTCGAAGGTGACATAGGCTGTCCGCCGGAGGTCTCGCCGCCGGAGATCACTTCGCCTTGGCCTTGGCGGACAATCTCCATCAGTGCGCGATCCACGGCCATCTTGGCGAGGGCCTTGGCGGCGGCTTGGTCATTGTAAGCATTGGCACTTTTCACCTCGGTGCGGGCAGTCAGGACAAACGCAATGGTCAGCAAGGCCACAATCGCCAACATGGAAAGGGTGACGACCAGCGCGACTCCGTCCGGCCGGTGAAACCGGCGGTGGGAATTCGATTGGTGAATAATATTGGGCATATGATAACCTCCGGTCTCGGCTAATTTTGTGTGCTTTGGGGCAGAAACACCCGGTTGGTGTAAGAATGGAGATTGGTTTGGAAGATGGTTGATGAATTTATCTTTCGCGCGAGATTGTAGTTGGCGCTGTCAATGGCCCAGATGGTAATTCCGACTGATGTCGGTAATGAGGTTGTGGCCCAAGTGGTCACATAATTATCGGCGTTAGTATAGAATATGAAGTTAAGCCCCACGATATTATCGGAGAGCGTTTGCCAGAAATTAGCGGGAAGAAGACCGCTGCTTACATTTACATATGCCGGCCAATTAGTGATCGGCAGGCTGGGGCCTGCGTCAGAGCCGCGTTGCAGGGCGTACTTCGGTACCATCACGTCGTAGTTGGTCTCCGGTATCTGAGTGACCGTGTAGCCGACGTTGACAACCGATCCATTGGTGCAGCCTTCGGATGTGGTCAGGGCGCTCAGGCAGTACAAGGTGCAGTTGGGGACGCTGACGCCACAGATGGTATTCGGCGTCGTGCTCGTCGAGTCGAAATACATGTTGGTGTTGCCACCGGAATAGGCGGTGCGCTCCAGATCACGCGCGATCTGCTGGAGGACAGCCCGGACTGCTTGGTTTTTATCCATCTGGTTTGAGCCGAGGATCATCATCCGGTTGGCGTTGCTGAACGCCATGAACAACATCATCACGAGCATGCTCAGCACCGCCAGTGCCGCCAGCAACTCGATCAGTGTGAAGGCCGTCCGGTTGCAGCGATGCTTATTGGACATAGCGATCCACCTCGGTGAAATAATAATGCGTTGTGTTGTAACCCGCGTTCGTCATGGGTTTGTAAGGCGGAATAGTCTGGGGGCCGGTGGTGCGATACACGGCGATCTGGACGCGAGTGATCATATTAAATGATGGTGTGCCAGTCGCGATCGTGGAGAACCCATTCGGCAAAACAGTGCAGTCAGCGATGTAATGGATGCCATCCAACTGCTGGGTGGAGGAGTAGGATCCGTAAGTGGATGCGGGGTCGATGACTTTCGTGTAGTCAATGGTTGGATAGCCGGAGTAGCAGGACGAGTCGGCTGCCATCTGCTGGTAGTACGCAACGCAATCCTGGCCGATGGCCATCATCTGCGTGTCGTCAGCGGCCTTGCGGACGGCATCCATTCCGAGCGGGAACAACGCCAGAATTCCCACGACGCCAATCGCCACAACTGCGACTGCCAAGACGACTTCGACCAGCGAAAACCCGCAGGCACCTCTCAACCGTTGTAGGCCGACTCTGTGAGTCGGCGGTGCTTGAATAGATTGACGCGAGCACGTTATCGCGGCGTCTCGCGCGGCTAAGGTCACCCTCGGCTTCGCCGCTTCGCAGAAGCGGCCTACATCAGAAAACGAGTTGCCGAATGTGCCCTTGCGGATCATGCGGCGGGCATTACCAAATGTTGATGAGTCAAATGTGGTCGGCATGGGTGTCGGCTAACTGTTGGTCTTGGAGACGGTTACTTTGCCGATCAGCGGGTTGATGGTGAGTGTGTTGATGCCGGGATAAGTTTTTTGCGGTGTCGGGGTCGCACTGGTGTTCACAAAACCTTGGATCAGGGAAAACTGCGGCGGGCAGGTCAGCGGTGTCTGGCAGGCAGGCAAAGTTATACCCGTCCCGCTTGGGAGCGAACACTGACCAAACTGGTTGAACTCGACACACCAGACTTGGACGGGCGCGCTGTTACTACTGGGAAACGGAACTGTAGCGATTGCGACATTGTTGGGTTGTGGATTGGGTGAATCGGAAAAAACCACCCCCGCCGGCAAAGATTGGATCGCATCAATATAGTTAACTTGGGACAATGGACCGCCGCTCGGCTGTATAGCCAATAACGGGTTGACTGCGGAAACACAGAAGCCATAAGCGGTATAGCAATAGTTGCTGCCGGCGTTCACGGTGCCGGAGTACGCCACTACCAAGTAGACATTCTGCGCGTTGACTAGAGCGTAGGTGCGGGCCATTGCTACTTGATCGGAGAACTGCCGCGTGCCGTTGTTGAGCGAATTCCCCTGTGTGATCCGGTTGATTGACGGCACGGCAATCGCCAGCATCAGGCCGATGATGACGACAACAGTCAGCAGTTCAATCAATGTAAATCCGGCCTGATTTTTGAAGTGTCGCATGGTGCCGTTACCAACTCGTGATACTCGTGCCACATGCACCATCCGGACCGATTGACCAAACGGCAACGCCACCTTTTATGGTGCCACTACCACCAGTGCCGGCACAATTAGTGATAGCTGAATTATTATTATAGTTCATATCGCAAGAGAACTGGTAAGGCTGTTTCCACGGATCTAAAATTTGTAAACTGGAATTAATGTCTTTTTGGGAATAGTCCAGAAATGTGATGCCGAGTGGGTTATCCGTATCGTTTAAGATGGTGGTTGTCATTGGCTGCGGGCTGCATGAAGCACCTTTGGGCCAGTAGCCGTATTGGCTGTTGAACGCCTTGAATGCGGTGGCGATGCTCAAGACCGTTGTTTTGGCCTTGGCGGTTTCCGCCTTGATTAATGCCTGCTTGATCGCCGGGAACAGCAGGGCGACGAGAATGGCGATGATCACGATGACCAACAGCATTTCAATCAATGTGAATCCGCGCTTGTGTTGCCGGGCTTTATTCATGGTGTCTCCTATTCGTTGCAGTAGGCGCATGTCAACGTGCTCCGCGATCGCGGAATTCTTGTTCGAGCCGTTCGCTCAACCATTGTTTAATCATGCTCTGGTAATTCAAGTACCGGGACCGCGCCAACCGTTTTAACCGCGCCAGCATCCGCGGGTC
>Ga0118677_10001846_pt1 | contig 43881 bp, 39 predicted proteins | sample AliMusrvi5mmetaG_FD_86154 | JGI IMG/M metagenome (GOLD analysis project Ga0118677, IMG submission 86154)
CCCTCAGGGTGGCTCCCCGCTCCCAACTCCCAGCCCCCACTTGCGCATGACTGCCCGGTTGTGGGCCTTACTGCGTCCCTTTCGAGGCAGCGTGGCGCTGCTGCTCGCTTTCCTCGCTATCTTCTTGTGCACGGGGAAATTCGATTTCATCGAATTGGCCGACATGGGGCGAAATGGCACTTTGACTTCCGCACTGTCGGACGGGCTCGGCTGGAAGGAGTTGAACTCGAGGCCCTTAGCGCTGATCATCTTTGCCGGCGCGTTCCTCGGATTCGCGGTGAAGGTGCCGCTGATCCCCTTTCACACGTGGCTGCCGCCCGCCTACGCCGAAGCTCCGACAGGCACCACCATGCTTTTGACCGGAGCAATGTCCAAAATGGGTATGTATGGTTTCCTGCGCGTCCTGTGGCCTATTTTCCCAGAGGAAATGCACTGGATTCTGACGCCGCTGCTTTGGCTGGCGGTGATTACGATTATCTTCTCCGCGAGCGCAGCCTTTGCTCAACGGGACCTGAAGCGTGTCCTGGCCTATTCCTCCATCAACCACCTCGGCTACTGCTTCCTGGGGATTCTCGCGTTAGCTAAGTTCACGGGCCTCGGCCCGGCCTCGGCCACTGCCAAAGCCGCCGTGCTCAACGGCGTATTCCTTCAAATGTTCAACCACGGCCTGACGGCCACGACTCTGTTCTGGTTCGTCGGGATGATCGAGCAACGGAGTGGCGGGGTGCGCGGGCTGAGCGATTTCGGCGGCTTGCGCAGGATTATGCCGATCTTCTGCGGGTTGATGGGAATCGCCTTATTTTCTTCGCTCGGGCTTCCCGGACTGAACGGCTTTATCGGCGAGTTCCTGATCTTCAAAGGCGCCTTCGCGCTGGTCACCTGGGCCACGGCGCTTTCAGCGATCGGTTTGCTGCTCACGGCCATCTTCATCCTGACGATCCTGGAGCGCGTGTTCAATGGCCCGCTGAATTCGGCCTGGGCGAAGATGCCCGACCTAACCATGCGAGAACGAATTGCTCTGCTGCCCGCCCTTGCATTGATGTTCTTGCTAGGCGTCTATCCGCAATTCGTGCTGGGCGTGATTAACAGCACTGTCGTGCAGATGGTGAGGGAACGAACATTCTGACCATGCTCGCCTGGACCATCTACATTTCATTCCTCGGTGCCGGGCTGTTGGCGCTGCTGCCAAAAGGCAATGCCCGCGCCGCGCGCGCGGTCGCCTTGTTGACGGCGGCCATCGGTTTCGCCATCGCGCTGGGGGGCACCCTCCAAGCCAAATCGGGGGTCCTCCAGACCATCGCCAAAGTCCCGTGGATCCCATCCCTTGGTATCGAATATCACCTTGCGGCGGATGGCATTAGTCTGACGCTGGTTCTGCTGACGGGCATCGCATCCATCACCGGGATCCTCTTTTCTTGGAACATCGAACACCGGGCTAAGGAATTCTTCGCCCTTTATCTCACGCTCATAGCGGGCGTGTATGGCGTCTTTCTGAGTTTCGACCTGTTCCTGCTTCTGGTGTTCTACGAGCTGGCCATCATTCCGAAGTACTTTCTTATCGCGATCTGGGGTTCGACGCGTAAGGAGTATGGCGCCATGAAGCTGGCGCTTTATTCGTTCGTCGGTAGCGCAATGGTGCTCATCGGCGTGATAGCAGCATACGCGATCGCCGGTGGCAAGACGATGAGCTTGCTCGAATTGGCTCGGTTTCCGTTCCCGCGCGACTTCCAAATGTGGGCGTTCCCGCTCGTGTTCGTCGGATTCGCCATTCTGGCCGGTCTCTGGCCGTTCCACACGTGGGCGCCGACGGGTCATGTGGCAGCGCCGACGTCGGCTTCAATGCTGCTGGCCGGCGTGGTGATGAAATTGGGGGCCTACGGCTGCCTAAGGGTAGCCATGACACTCTTCCCGCGAGGGCTGGACCCGTGGGGCTGGGCGCTGCTCGGGCTCGGTTCGTGGCGCGACGTGCTCAGCGTCCTTGCCGTCATCGGCATCGTCTATGGCGGGATGGTGGCACTGGTGCAGAAGGACTTTAAGTTCGTCATCGGTTACTCGAGCGTGAGCCACATGGGCTTCGTACTCCTGGGGCTCATGACCCTAAACTCGATTGGTCTGAGCGGCGCGGTGCTGCAAATGTTCTCGCATGGCATCATCGCCGGACTATTGTTCGCAGTCGTCGGCCGCATGGTATATGACCGGGCACATACGCGCGACCTCACAGCTTTGCAGAGCTGGAATCTGAGCACGATGATCCCATTCGCCGCAGTGACCTTCACTATCGCGAGCGTGGCCTCGATGGGCCTGCCGGGATTCAGTGGCTTTGTGGCGGAATTGCAGGTGCTGATCGGCGCGTGGCAGGCATTCCCGACATTGGCGGTTGTGGCCGGGCTCGGCATTCTTATCGGCGTGGCCTACTCGATGCGTGCGCTGCAACAGGCGTTTTTCCGAGGGCAAGGAGAATCCTCAGCTCCTGGAGTCCTTGCAGATGGACATCTACCGGCCGCCTTGGAACCAATTTCGGTGCCGGAGCGCATTGGCGCGGTGGTGTTGATCGGAACCTCTCTGCTAATCGGGCTTTACCCAAGGCTGCTGCTGGACCTTATCTCGCAGAGCTTTGGCCTGCCTCTCTTTGACGGGTTGCAGAAGGGGGGCGTGCTATGAGCGGGGTCAGCTATCTCGAACTGCTCAAGCTGGTCGTGCCGGAGACCATCCTGGTCTTAACCGTGTTGGTTGTGCTGGCGGCAGACCTGCTGGCGTTGCGTGAGTTGGAACTGCGCTTCCGGCTCCTCGTCGGTGCGATGATCTCCTGCGTCGGCTGCGCCATCGCGATCGCGTGGATGTTGGCGTTACCAGAGCACGCCACCCTCTTCGAAGGCATGCTGGTGGTGAACCCGCTAACCCAGTTAATCAAAGTCGCTCTACTGGTGCTCGCGATCTTTACTATTCTCATCTCGGTGGACACGGACTTTACCCCGCACGTGGGGGAGTATTTCGCCCTTATCTTGCTGGCGGCGGTCGGGATGATGTTCCTGGTCAGCTCCGAGGACATCCTGATGGTCTTTATCTCGCTCGAACTCACCAGCCTCTCGCTCTACATCCTGACAGCGTTCAACAAACGCGACCCCAAGTCGGCGGAAGCGGCGCTGAAGTATTTCCTGTTCGGCGGCATGGCGGCGGCTTTCACGCTATTCGGACTGAGCCTGCTTTACGGCTTATCTGGCGCGACCAACCTTGGCCAGATTGCGGTAGCCATCAAAGGCCCGAAGCTCGACCCGCTGTTGGTGCTGGCCATCGTGATGACGGTAATGGGCTTCGGTTTCAAAGTGGCGGCCGTGCCATTCCACCTTTGGGCGCCGGACGCTTACCAGGGAGCGCCGGCGCCGAGCGCGGCCTTGATTGCGTCCGGTTCGAAGGTCGCGGGCTTTTTCATCTTTGCGAAGGTGATGATGCTTGGGTTCAAGGGCGCGGAAGGCAGCGGCGCATGGCATGCATACGTGCCGGGTTGGGTGCCGGTACTGGCGATAATGGCGGCGGCTTCCATGGTCCTTGGCAACCTGGTCGCGATTATCCAAAGCAGCGTGCGCCGGTTGCTCGCCTATTCCGCGATTGCCCATGCGGGATACATGCTCCTGGGAGTTCTGCCGTACGGAGAGCAAAGCCTGGCGGCGCTGATCTATTATGTCATCACCTATGCGTTGGCCACGCTTGGGGCGTTTGGCGTCGTTTCGATCGTGGAAGGCAGGGCAGGGGATGACCGGCTGGCGAATTTCGCCGGGCTGAGCCGCCGGGCACCGGTGCTCTCTTTCTGCATGTTGATCTTCATGCTGTCGCTGGCCGGCATTCCTCCGCTGGCCGGATTCTTCGGTAAGTTCTATGTTTTCGCTTCCGTCTTGAACGCCGATCCAGCAAACCTGGGATTGCTCTGGCTGGTGGTTGTGGCCCTCGCCATGAGCGCCGTGTCGCTCTACTACTATCTTCAGGTGCTCAAGCAAATCTACGTCGCCGAGCCGGGAGTGGACGCCGGGGTGTTACTCACGCCGGTGTTAAGCCAGGTTGCCCTCGTCTTGCTGGCGCTCGCGGTCGTGGTGCTGGGTTGTACGCCAAATCTGCTGCTCGGTCCATTAGTCCGTGCCATCCACGCCGCCGGGCTCTAACTTGGGTCCCCGCCCGCGCTACAAAATGAAATTGCCGCGTGCCGAGGAAGCTAAAGTCACTCCCGAGAAGATCGAAAATGGCATACGGCCCTTCGATCGGCACCGCCCTTATTAAAGCATCGGACGCCACTACGCCGTTTGCTCCGATCTCCTCCAGCCAGATCTCTCTCTTGCCCGGGCGAAATACTCTCTCGACGAATGGAACTTCCGGTTTTAGCTTGCACGCATGAACCCTTAGAAGATCAGGGTTGCGGTGGCGGACATTGTTGCGGACACTGACCCAACCCGCAAAGCCGTCTTGGCAGAGTGCAAAGCGCTGGTACGCGAGGCCGCTAATGAACTCAAGCTTAAAGACCCCCCCTCGATCCCGATTGATAGACCGATAAGCTGGGAAGATTGGGAGCGTGGTCGCCGTGCCCGGCGCGAGACCAGCAAACAAGCCGCGCCGGGTATGCTTACTTAAGGTTCAGCAAAAGCCCGGGCTCTTCAACGGACGCTGAGAACCGGGGCGAGGGCGCCTCTTAGCTTTCCGGCCGCTGAGCCGGTAGGCTCCGATTCCCGAGCCTGAGCCAAACTCGCTCCAAACGACCTCCAGGCCGCCCTCAGGCCCCCTCCAGGCGCATTACTAGCCAACCAGTAGCCAACCACTAGGCAACCACTCCGATGTGGATCGGATCCACATCGGAGTGGTTGCCTAGTGGTTGCCTACCGCTTGGCCATCCCCAGGCTTGGACCGGGCCTGAGCCAAGCCGGCCTCGGGCCGGTGCGGCACTCCCGTCGCCGACACCGGCGGCGGACTGCCTTTGGGCATAAATGGTAGGGGTGACCTGTGGCCGGGTCAGCCCGGCTACGTCAACACGGCGGGCTACCCGCGAATCCCATTGGCTGCCAAGCAGTTGCGGAGCCGTCGAATCCCTGGGCCCGGACTGCGCGCTTTGATGGCTAGAGCATCAAATCCACCCGCCAGGGTCAAACATCGGGGTATTGGCGCGGCAACGCCCCCGCGCACTCCGCCCTTGCCTGATTCCTTCCCTTTCATTACAATGGTGCCTGTACAAAGCTGTTTACATACACCAATCTCCCGATGCCACAGGAAAACCTTGACAACCGATCAACACGCATGAACACAATTACACGAGACGAATTCCTTCTTTCTCGCTGCGCGGGGAGCGAGCGAGGAGAGGGTCTGGGTGAGGGAAAACTCATCTGCCATTCCATTACTCCACCCCTTCCATCTTCGGGAGTAGAAAGCGGGGGAGAGGACGAACTGCACGTTCCCGCGCCTGAGCTTCCCACCCCAGTTTTCGTGTCTTTTCGTGTGTTTCGTGGTTACCTCACCACCGCCCTCCGGATTTCTGCTCTCTGCTTTCTGCTTTTGCCTTTTCTCTGTAGCGGTTGCACCAAGCAAGCAAAGAAAATCCGCCACCTCGCCAGTGCGAAACTCGATTTCGCCGCCGGCAAGTACGAGAAGGCCGAGATCGAATACCGCAACGTCCTGCAGGCGGACCCTGGCAATGCCACCGCCATTGCCCAATTGGGCCTCATCTATCATGAGCAAGGTCGGCTCCCGCAAGCCCTTGGCTATCTCAAGAAGGCCACCGAATTGACTCCCGACAACTCGGACTTGCGCCTAAAGCTCTGCCTGACAGAACTTTCTCTCGGCGACCTAAGAAACGCGCGCACGAATGCCATGCTCGTTCTTCAAAAGCAGCCCGGGCAGGAGGACGCCCTCCTGGTCCTGGCCCAGGCCACTTTCTCCACGACCAATGTCCAGGATACAATCCAGCAGATTACAAAGCTGCGGCAGCAGGACAAAGATCGGCCTGGCTACCATCTCGCTCTCGCTGAGCTTTATCTCCGTCAGGGGCAAATCACCAACGTTGAACCCGAGCTGAACCAGGCGCTGGCACTCGATGCAAATCTTCCCGCTACGCGAATGGCCCTGGGCAATCTTTATTGGATACGCAACGACACGAACAGGGCCGATGCCACCTTCAAAGCTGGTGTCGCACTTCCTCCCCCAAGTTCCCCCAGGCGCCTGAAATACGCTGATTTCAAACATAAGACCGGCTCAGCTTACGAAGCCAGGAAGATTCTCGAAGATATCACCCGCGACGCCCCGGATTACGTGCCAGCTTGGAATTACCTCGCTCAGATCGCCTTCGCTCAGAACCGGCTCGATGATTGCTCCGCTATCCTGCAGAGAGTCCTCGCCAAGGATTCCATCAATTACGAAGCCACCTTGCTCGACGCTAACGTCAATCTCAGCAAGAACCAGGTCCCCGAGGCGATCACCGAACTCCAGCGCCTGGCGGGTGTTTACACCAAGCAGCCCGCAATCCAGCTTCGACTCGCCCAGGCCTTCGCGCTGAATGGAGATGATGCCAAAGCTGAGGCCTGTCTCAGACAGGCCCTCACCCTCAACACCAACTCTGCGGAAGCCATCATCGCCCTCGCCAACCTCTCCATCAAGAAAGGCGATGCCGTTTCCGCCGCGCTTTCCCTCGAAAGCCTGGTGGAGCGTCGCCCTGATCTTGCCCAGGCCCATCTCTTGCTCGCCGCCGCCTATACCAGCCAAAACAACCTGGACCAGGCGCTAGCGGTCTATCGCCGCATGCAGTCGCTGTTCCCCAAAAGCTCCCTGATCCCCTTGGGCATCGCCACTATTCTCGCCCAGCAGAATCACCGAGAAGAGGCGCGTAAAGCCTGCTCTGAATCCCTCGCCCTCGCGCCCGATTCCCTGCCGCCGCTGGAACTATTGGTGAATCTCGACCTGGCTGACAAACAGCCCAAAGCCGCACTTGACCGCGTCCAAAAGCAGATTGAGCGCCGCCCCGAAGTCCCCGAACTGCAACTCCTCCTGGCCAGGATCTACCACATCCAAAAGGACTACACGCAGGCCGAGGCTGTGCTGCTTAAGGCAATTGAAATTGCACCTGACCTTCAAACGGCGTACGTAATGCTCGGCCAGATATACATGGCTTCCAACAAGACTCAGCAAGCCTTGGACAAGCTCAATGGCTTCGTCGCCAGGATGACCAACGCAGCCCCGGCGCTCCTCCAGATCGGTATTATCCAGCAAAGCCTCACGAACTATACCGCTGCCCGCGACGCCTACGAGAGAGTCCTGAACGTCAACACAGATTCCACGATCGCCCTCAACAATCTCGCTGATCTCTATTGCGAGCATTTCAACCAAATCGACAAAGCCGCACAGCTTGCCGAGCAGGCCCATCGTTTGGATCCGACTAGTTATACCATGGCGGATACGCTGGGCTGGATTCTCTACCGTAAGGCCGATTATCCCAAGGCTCTCTCCGTGCTCACGCAGGCGACAGCAGCCGCACCGAATGAGCCTGAAGGTCAGTGCCACCTCGGGTTGGTCTGCTATGCGCTTGGAAAGGAGGCTCCGGCCAAGGAGGCCTTCAAACAAGCCCTCAAAGGCACTAATGACTTCTCCGGAAAAGTCGAAGCGCGGATGCGCGCAGCCATCCTGGCCATTGACCCCAAATCACCCGACCCGGCGACTCAGTCCTTGCTCGAGAAACGCGTCGCCGAAGACCCTAGTGATGCCATCGCGCTCGTTCGTTTGGCCGGGATCTTCAACCAAAACGGCACACCGGATAAAGCGATCAAGGCTTACGAGCTGGCGCTCGCCAGGAATCCTAAGAATGCTTACGTTCTTGCCAGCCTGGCCCAGCTTTACTCGGCTCCAGGCAGCTTGAACAATCCGCAAAAAGCCCTGGAATACGCCAAAGACGCCCATGCCGCCGCGCCGGACGACGCCTCCATTTCACAGTTCCTTGGCCACCTCGTTTGTCAGGCTGGCGATTACAAATGGGCCTCGAGCCTGCTTCAGGGTGCCGCCCTCAAGCTTCCCGACCAGCCGGCGCTCCTCTTCGACCTCGCTCGCTCTTATTACGGCCTCGGCCAATTGCCTTCAGCCGAAACCGCGCTGCAAAATGCGTTGAAAGGGGCCGCTCCGTTTGATCAAGCCGACGAGGCCAAACGCCTCCTGTCCCTGCTCGTGGCCTATCGTGACCCCGCTCAGCGGCAAGCCGTCGCCCCCCAGCTCGAAGCAATCCTCAAAGCCGGTCCCAATTACATTCCCGCCCTGATGGTCAATGAGTTGCTCCTGCAGGAGAAGGGGAGTTTCCAGGACGCCCGGAAAACCCTGGACCAGGTCCTTAAGCTAAACTCACTGTTTGTTCCGGCCACACGCGATCTCGCCATCCTCTGTTTCGAGCGTTTCCCTGACGATTCCGGGACGGCCGATCTTGCCGCCAAGGCGCGCGAATCGTTCCCCGATGACCCAAACCTCGCAAAGGTGTTGGGAGTCGTGGCCTATCGTCGCTCGAACTACTCTGCGGCGGCTCAATACCTCAAGCAGAGCAGCCTAACCCGCAAAAACGATGGCGAACTCCTCTACTACCTCGGCATGGCCCAATACCAGCTTAAAGCAAGAGCCGAAAGCAAGGCAGCTCTCCAGCAGGCCCTGGCCCTGAATATTCAACCCAAACTCGCCGGCGAAGCCAAGCGGGTCCTGGCCGACTTGATGAAATGAGGCGGCCATTATGCTCAAGTCACTAATTCACAATGGGTTAGAGCTGTCGGCAATGCTTACAATGTTGAATCCAAGCCTTCGATTATTCAAAACCATTCTATACATAGGCACTTGCAGCTTATTTCCAGCCTCGTACCCCGCTTCAAGACGCATAAGCGTCGGAAAACCTTACGCTTCAGTCATGGAATCATGAACGCTTCCCGGGAAGATCCAGCCGTTTGTTATTCGCAAAATGCGTATTATAAGCACTTTACTGCGGTGCGTTCGGACTCGACAAAGCATTGGCACGCAGGCTGCTGAATCGTTGTCTCTGTAGAGCAGAACAACAAATAACAATAGAAAGAACAAACATATGAAGAAAGACATTATCAAATACTTAGCGTGTGCGGCGATGGCACTCGGTCTCGCTACCACCGCCCATGCAGCTTTAGTTGCTGGCGACAGCATTCAATTCGGTTCTGTTGATGTTAATACTCCCGCTGGGGGGAATATGCTTCTTGCACCTTCCATGTCGTTTAATGGAGCTCCGAACATAGGTGGAAGTGGCACTCTCAGTGGTGTCGCTAGCGTATTTCTTTACCAGTCTGTTTACTCCGTCTTTCCCCCTGTGCCTCAGTACCCCACAACATCGGCGGGAACTCCGTTCGGATTGACCCCCGCCTATCAGGCCAATAGATGGTTTGCATTCACAGCAGGCGGTCTTACTTATGAGTTCGACGTAACGAGCGAATTCCAATACTATACTAGCGTCTCTGGGTCAACCACCCTTTCAATGGTTGGTGACGGCCTCTTTATTGATCAGAACAATGTTCAGTACATTGGCAATTACCAGCTCAATTGGGGACAAAGTGGTCAGGGCGCATATTCACTCCAAGGTAACGCATCAGTTGGAGCACGAGTCGTTACGACTCCTGACGGCGGCCTCACCATCATGCTGCTCGGCGGGGCCCTCTCGGGTCTCGCGCTCATTCGCAGGAAGCTCGCGTAAGCGTTCAGCCGCGTTTAAGACTTTCTGTTCTACGCAGGCAGGAACGTGTGTTCCTGCCTGTTTTTTTGTTCGTCAACTGCCCATAGGTAAGCGCTGGGTGATCTCGGCGGCTGTCCGCTCCCGCTAAAGCGCCTGTTTTCGCCTCGCCACGGTTTGGAAGTTGGTCAGGAGCTGACGGAACTCCTCCTCCATCCCCTGCCGCTTGAGGGCTCGCGCCAGATCCACGCCGACGGCGTAGCTCGACTTGTGTTCCTGGATCTTGAGGACCGGCGTGTCCGCGCCGCTCGCAGCAGCGGCCAGCGGCCCAAGTGCCAGGATGGCGGTCCAGCGTCGTGTCATCATCTGTTCGTTCCGCTGAAACAAGACCGGCTTAATGTCGCCGCACACCTGGCAAAGGCCCGGCTTCAGTTCGCCGGTTTCGCTTGAAAAACGATGCAGCTCCTGAGAGCTGCATCCCTCGATTTAAAAGATGTCATCCGTCAAGGGCCGACGCTGAAGACTAGGAACTGGCTCCAAGGTCCCACGCCAGACGCGTTCTGTGCGTTGACATACCATACATAGGTACCGACCGGGAGCGCTGTCGCCTGGGTGATCGTCCCGGTACCCGTGTTGCCGGGGTCAACCTCGGCCGCAGTGTACCAGCGAGTGACACTAGAACTTCCAGCCGCTACATCCCACAGGAATATGCTGTAGCTAGCAGCCCCGCTCACCGTGCTGAAGCTGTAGACTGGAGTCGCACTTTGGCCAGTCGTGTTCGGGCTGATCGGTGTGGGCGCAGCCGGGGGGGAACCGACGCCGAAGACCAGGCAAGAACTCCAAGGTCCCACGCCAGACGAGTTCTGTGCGCTGACATACCATACGTAAGTACCGACCGGGAGCACTGTCGGCTGGAGTATACTGCCTGTCCCCGTGTTGCCGGGGTCAACCTCGGCCGCAGTGTACCAGCGAGTGACGCTAGACGTTCCGGCCGCCACATTGTAGAGGAATATGCTGTAGCTTGCAGTCCCGCTCCCCATGCTGAAGGTGTAGGCTGGCATCGCACTTTGGCCAGTCGTGTTCGGACTGATCGGGGTCGGCGCAGCCGGGGGGGAACCGACGCCAAAGATCAGGAAAGAACTCCAAGGTCCAACGCCACCTGCATTCTGTGCGTTGACATACCATGCGTACTGACCGACAGCCAACGGTGTCGCCTGGGGGATCGTCCCAGTCCCCGTGTTCCCAGGGTCAACCTCGGCCGCAGTGTACCAGTGAGTGACGCTAGACGTTCCGGCCGCCACATTATAAAGGAATATGCTGTAGCTAGCAGCCCCGCTTACTGTGCTGAAGGTGTAAGTTGGCGTCACAGTCTGGCCCGCAGTGCTCGGACTGATCGGGATCGGCGCGGGCGGCGGTCCAACGACCAGCGTTGCACTCGCAGTATGGCCCAGGCTGCCGCTGGCGCCAGTGATAGTGAACGGATAAACGCCTGCCACAGTTTCGCCAGAAGTCGTTACTGAGAGAATTGATGAACCCGAGCCCGCAACCGATGCCGGATTGAAGCTGTAAGTTGACCCAGTCGGCAATCCGCCCGCACTAAGCGTCACTGTCCGGGTAAAGCTGTCAGTTGGAAGAACAGTTACTGTGTAATTCGTGCTTATCCCCCCGGCTGCGACCGCCTGCGAGCTTGGATTTACCGAGAGCGAGAAGTCGGGTATGAAACCAGCGAGAGCCGGCACGAGAGCGTTGGCCACCGGCGTCCCCAGCCCGGTGACCAAGTCATAGCCCGGGCCGGAAATGTCATCGGGGTCCCCGCCGTTGGCCCCGAACGCAACGTCGAAGAAATAGGTCGATTTAATGGAATAGGGGGTCGGAGCCACCTGGGCCAGCGAATAAAGCGCCGCATTGGCTGAGGTCAGCGTGCCAGCCGCACCTCGCTGCTGATTCGCCAGCGTGATCAAAGCGGCCCACATCGGGGCGCTCGCACTGGTGCCGCCTACGACATACCAGCCACCGTAGGCGGCATCATAGACAAGAACTCCGGTATTCGGATCGGCCACCATGCTAACATCCGGCACGCCTCGTTTGGCTGGCCACTGGGGAAACCAGCCACTTTGCCATGTCGGCAGGCCGTACACACTGCTGAGGCCGCCGCCACTGCTGGACCAGGCGATTTCGGGAGACGTCCGATTGCCATTGGCATCCAAATACAGGCTTGTTCCTCCGACGCCGAGGACGTAAGGCGACACGGCCGGCCACTCCACTTCTGGCTGGGTTGCCAGCTCGCCGTCGTCACCTGATGATGCGACGTAGGTCACGCCGGGTGTTTGGAAATAGCGGTCGTAAGCAGTTTCGCCGCTCCATTCGGTCCCGCCCCAACTCATGGAAACCACGGTGGCTCCAGCATTGGTGGCCGCGGCGATGGCGGCGAGCAAATCGGAGTCATTGGCCGATTGTGCCACGGAGAGGATGATCGTGGCATTGGTCGCAATCGCGTGAGCCCATTCCACATCCAGTGCCGTTTCCAGGCCCCAACCCTTATCCTTGCCGGTGTTGTTTCCAAGGATAGTCACCCTGGTCTTCGGTAGCCCGAACTGGGTGCAAAACGTGTCCAAATTCGCTTGGATGGATTTGTTTCCATAGGCGTCCACAATGGCGATCTTCTGGCCGGTGCCGTCCGCCGCCAACAGGTCAACTCCGTAGGCATGGCGAATCTGCGCTGGATTGTATGAAGTCGCCGCCAAAGGCGTGACGTTCACGTGCAGCGGGGGCCTGGCATACCCCCGGCCTGGATTGTGTTCAAAAACCCTTCTACTTTCCGCCAAAGCGGCGACAGATGCGGCGAGGGTAAAGAATATAACCAGATAACGACTCATGCACTTCTTCGCAGTCATAGTGTTCAGTTTCCATCAAACTTTCGCAGTAATCATGCCATTATGCAATTCTCGAGCAACACAACTCTGCAAATCGGGGTTCAAATCCATGTTGGCAGCCGATTCTCCCAAGGAGAATGGCAATGTTGACCATACTAAACAAGATCAGCCGTGTTTTTGTCCATGAGCCGGGGGCCACCTCGCCCGAAAGACCCGCCGCCTTCAAACCCTCGCTTTCGAGAGATTACAGGGCCGCGTCAATGCTCTGCCGGTTCGAGGGTGAAATCGTGCTGGGCCTTCACTGAGCCGGCTTCCAGCAGGAGCCGGTACGTCTGTGACGGATCAAGCGCATCGCCGTTGGCGCCATTTACTGCCGGATGCATCCCCGGGACATCCATGCCGTAAACAAACCCCTTGGTGGGAACTGAGTTGGAGGTCGAAGTCATATACCAAAGGGGGTGGGGGTATTTATTCGTCAAGCTGTCGGCGAGAGCCACTATCTTGATGGACGTCAGCTTGAGCCTGCGATCGAACTCGAACATCACTGGGGTCGGGGTATCCGCCCCACCAAATCGACCAGCAAAACGGTAAAGCCGGTGGGAGATTTGAATAGGCCGCCGCTGAAACCAGTCTCTGTTTAGGTAAATGAACAAACCACCGATCACGACGAACAGCGCGATCATTAGAGAAGGTTTTTGAGGCATGACTACTGGATTGACGTCAGGGGCAGACAAAGTATTCGACCCGGGTGACTCTCGAGGCCGGCGTGAGCAGTGGTAAGGAGCGAGCGATTTGGAAACAGAGTCCGACATCGGAACATACAATGAAAGACCTGACGGTATTGATCACCGCCGACCGCAACCCGGTTCAACCGCGTGCGGATCGCAACGGGAAGAATGCACAAGTAACTGATTGGACGGGATTTACTTTGATTGAATTGCTGGTGGTGATCGCGATCATCGCGGTCCTGGCGGCCATGTTGCTGCCGGCGCTGGCCCGCGCCAAGGAGACCGCCCGGCGCATTTCCTGCACAAACAACCTGAAGCAATTGGCCATTGGGGCCGTGCTCTACACCGACGATTTCCAGGAGAAATTCCCGCCGCGCTCATCGGTCGAGCGCTGGCCGGAGGCTTTCCGAAGTAATTACCGGGATACTAACCTGCTGCGTTGTGCCAGCGATCGGCCCGGGACCCCGGCCACCGGTGGAACCGACTTCGCCCACTACCCGGGTGATGCCGCAGCACGCAGCTACATCATCAACGGCTGGAATGATTACTTCAAATCCACCATGAGCGATGCCGAAGTACAGGCTTATATGGCGACCACCAGCTTGACCTGCTTCAAACGGTCCAACATCCCGCATACAAGCGACACAATACTGTTCGGTGAGAAGAAATCCGCCTCGGGGCATTACTACATGGATTTGCTGGAACCCGGCAGCAGCAACGATTTTCCGGGGCGTGTGCTGGGGAACGACGACACGGAATTGGAGCAGGGCCGGCACGCGGGGGTTGGGCCGGGGACGCGCTCGGGCGGTTCGGTTTACGCCATGACCGACGGGAGCGCTCGTTTCATAAAGTATTGGCGCGCGCTCGGGCCGTTGAACCTCTGGTGTACGTTGGATGCCGACCGCTCAAATCCGACTTACGCGCTAACGCATTAGGCGGTCCTTGTTAGACGGACAGTGATAGCCGATTGGCTTTTGTACTCCACTCCTTTCTGTTGCAGTCTTTGAAGCATGACTACTGATGGCAAGGCGCCCGCCGAAGTTCCAACGGCACCCAAATCGCGCGTTGCGAAGATCGTGCGTTGGGGGGTGCGCTTCACCAGCCTCCCTGTGCTTGCTTTGGCGCTGGTATCGCTGCTGCCGACATTGGCTCATTTCGCCGTTGCCGCCAAGGACGATCGAATGAACGCGTTTTGCTTGTGCGGCGTCTGCCACGGTTTCCTGTTGGCCTGGCGATGGCCGGCGGTCGGTGGCGGCATCAGCCTGGCGAGCATTGGGGTGATGGCAGCCCAGGGTGAAGGCGGCTTGGTGGGAGATCCGTTTACCATTGCGTTTGCGCTCCAGGCCATTCTGTTCTTGATTTCCTCGGTGCTCGACCTTCGGTCTGACCGGCCGACACCCCCCGCGATGGGTATGATTAAAGGCGCCGCCATCGGCCTGCTTGCTATTTGCGCTATCGCGGGGGCGGTAGTCATTTATCGCGGACCGGGGCCGACGCCGTTGCCCAAGGAAAAAGCGCGCTACCTGGGGGCTTGGGACAGCGGGAAGGGGCTCCAGATCGCGCTTACCGAAGCCGGGCAGGCGAAGGTGACGCAGGCCGTGGACTCTAAAGTGGCCGCCTGCAATACCCCGGTTAGACCGGGAGAAACCCGGGTCTTTAACGTGACCCTTCGAGGGGATGAGTTCCTGGAATTGGCCAGTGGCACCTTGGGCGAAACCAAAGTTTACCGCATTCAGCGGCGGCCGCACCAGGAAGGCAAACAGGTGAAAATGACCCTTAATGCCAGCGATCCCTACCAGGAGACCAACAGCCTGGTTTTGGTCAAGAAAGCTGAATCGAAGTAGCAGCTAAGACCACTCGTTCCTCTAACTTTCGACCGCATGGATACTGCCCAAAGCCTCAGGATGCGGGCGGCGGCATGGGCTTCCCTGGCAGGACGGTTTGCAGCTCCCGCAAGGCGGGGTCACTGCGATATGACGCGAAAGAAAGAAGCGGCCGATGTGGCGGGAACCCACACGCTTTGTGTGTAGTTCGTGGCCATGAAGGCCAAGGCTGATTGCCAGGACGAGGGCGGTCCCAATTCCGCCTGAGTCTGCACCGCATAGGCCTGATTGATTACCAGGCGCTCCACGGACAATGTCGCGACGCCTGATACGAGGCCCAGGCCGCCGATCTTGGGACGCAGAGTGACGCCGGCCGCAACCTGAAGGACGACATTGTCCAGGCCGGTACTATCTGATCCATAGGCGTATTCCTCCCGGATGCGAATGTCCGTCACACTGGAGAGAACAGATCGAATCTGCGCTTCAGTTGCCGGCGTCCCAACGGTGTCATAATTCAGACCGTATTGCCAGCCCGCGGCAACGTCAAGGCGCACGGTAAAGTTACCCCACTGGTTCGTTGGGTTAGTCGGGAACCAGTAACTCAGTGTCTGGCCGTTTCCGACGATGTAGATGTCATTCATCTTCCAGTTTGGGTTGACGTCGACGACCATGTCATAGCACAAGCTTCCCCCATAAAGCTCGGACCAATCCCCGTGATATGACACCGGCGCCCGCCAAAAGCCGTCGCCGAATACGTCATCACACCACACATAGCCACCAGGATTTCCGCCGGTAGCTCGCCAGGTGGGCACAAGCGGGTTGCCGGTTCCGTCCCAATTGACGACAGTCCATCCGTCATCGCCGGTATTGAACTGGCTGGTATAGGCCGGCGGCGTGGACGGGTTAGGGTGGCACATGCCCGCTGAACCGGCAGCATAGACCGCTTGAACCTCGGCCGCGGTCAGGGCCCGGTTCCAAATAGCCACCTCATCGAGCTCCCCGTTCCAACGCGTCCCGGCATTGCGATACCCGACCGTGAAACCGCTGGCAGTGAGTTGAGTATTTAGACCGGAGGCGTTCATGCTGTTCTCCGCCTGCCCATTGACGTAGAGTCGCAGAGTCGTTCCATCGAAAGTGACCGCGCCGAAATACCAGGTGTTCGGCAGCAGCGTTGTCGTGCCGGCAAGGTCAAGGCTGTAGCCGAAGAAGTAGAGCTTTCCTGGAGCGTTGCCGGAGGCGATCAATCCGAACATGCTGCCGCTGGATTCGTTGCCATACTGAATGAGGGCGGCCTCGGTGTTCTGAGTAAGCTGCTGGGGCGTGCGAAACCACAATGCCATGGTTCGAGGTTGGTTCCCCAACGGCAGCGAGGTGGGCGAAGGCCATTGCAGAAACCCGCTGCTGCCATCCAGACTGAAGGCCTGGCCTGATTCTCCAGGGGCGAAGCTGACGCCGCCGTGCGGCTCCAGGGGAGGCGCCCCGGCAAAGCTCAGGAAGTTTCCATTGGCCGGCCACCAGGCAATCAACCCCGCTGGAGGCGCGACGCAGCTTTGGCCAAGGCAAGTAGTGGCCAGGCACGCCAAGCCAAAGACCAGGGCTATGGTTTGGGTAGCGGCTGGCACAAGAATGCGGACTAAGTGAGTCGGGCGATGAGCGGAGTGCATAAATCTGTTGCAGGTCAGGGTGCCTGACGGCGGTGGGAATTGCAATCCGGTGGAATCCCCAAATACGGTCCCGGGGTACTCCGGCACAATCGAGTGCCCGCCTGTAACCGTAACAGTACTGTAATAGGGGAGCGCGCCCGCCCCGGGCGTCGTGATTGGCGCCCTCGCCAGTCACCTTCTGGGCTCCCGGAACCGACTCACCGGCTCAGTCACTGGGCATGCGGATGTGGGCCTCGGACTCGCGCTGGAGGGCGTCGAAAGGACCGGTGTGTTCGGGTGATGTCGGCGAGTTATTAATCAAAACTGGATCTAACACTGGCTCCGCCCGGCAGGCGCCAGATCCAATCGCCCGTTTTCTGCTCGATGCTATGGCCGCTTTCTGTCAGCCCGAGTACCCCGCCATCGTCGGTTTGGTTCCAGCCGACGGAATACAGCAGATACTGACCGTCAGCCGTGCGGCGGTATTTCAGTGGCTGGCCGGTGACCACGTCGTGGGGCAGTTGGCTGCTGAACTTCGGCATGAGCGCGTCGAGGGATTCGGGGAATTGGCCGTGGGCCAGGCGGAAACGCTCCAAGGCACAGGCCAAGGCGGCACAATCGACGCCGGTTTGAACCAGGGCGATCTTCTGAGCTGCCCCCGACAAGCCCGGGAGCAGCAGGCTCGAGAAGAACTGGTGCCGTATCACTCGCGCCGGCCACGGAGCGCAGCTCGGCACCTCGAGATACGCAGTGGCCCGGCGGCAGGCGTCGGGACTGACGCGACCGCCCGGTACATCAATGGCCGGCATGAGATAATCCTGGAATGTGCGGCTGTAGTTGAGTTCCTCGAGGTAAAGCCAGCCGGTCGGGACAGCAGCCAGCACCGCAGACTGCCAACTGAACCCGGACTCCTGACCGTTGCCGGATTCGAGGTAGAAGAGCACGACCAGCAGGGGAACAGCGACAACTGCCACCGGGGCTGCCACGCCGCGCCGCGGGATGCGCCGGGCGGAATGTCCTTCTGGCCCCGCGTCGTCCGAAGCGGCGTCGAGTTCGGGCAACTGGTCAAGCGGGACACGAACCCGCCTGCACAGGGGCAACGCCGCCCCGACCAGTACCGCCAGCGCCAGGGAGCCCAGCAGGAGAACAAACATATGTCGGCCCCACCACCGCTCGAAGAACGGAGCCTCGCTGGACGCCCCGACCAGGCAGGTGACAATGAGGAAGAGCACAATGGTCGCGATGGCTGCGTCCAGTCCTCGGGCGCAGACCCGGCCCCAGAGGATCACGCGTTTGCCGCTGCACCTACCGACCAGTGATTTGCTCATGCCAATTGGACAGGGCTGGCCAACCATAGTCATGTGCGTCAGGCTTGTGAACTTTTGCCACTTACAGCGCCCGCAATCGTCACTCCCGCCCGTTCCTACTACTAGCCCAGGCTTGCTCAAGGCCGGTATCGCCAGGAAGAAGAAATTGGGATAAGGAACCGGTGAGGCTCCGGCCAGCCCAAGGTAGAAAGCCCCAATTCCGAGCTCAGTGCCACCTCCAGGCGCTTTGGGGATCCAAGGACAAGTGGACACCCTGTTCGGCTTTTCTAGGTTACAAATAGCTTTGAGGGCACTGGAGGCTAGGCGGTCCGATAAACGGCGTCCGGGTATGCCACTCGCCTCGTGCGCGGTATTGGCCGGAGCTTAGAAACTGCCCGTCAACCGCAACCAAGCTGAACTAGTTTGCTGCCCTAGAGAATCTCCGGTCTGCCAACCGAGAGGCGATACCGGCCTTGCCGACAGCCGGATTGTTGGGCTGGCTACCTGTCATATCCTTCATGCCAGGCATAATAGTTCACGAGAAAAACTGCCCGGCTTAAGCCTGCACTGCAAAGAAATGGATGAGCGCCTTGTAGCTCTGCGACTATGTCTTCCTTCTTCATCTTCGCTTCCCCTCCGCGCTCTGCCAACGACCACACGGTCTTGGAGACAAGATCCACCTGCTGTAGAATTTCTTGCACTTGATCCTGCGTCAACTGGGGAAGTTCCTTTCTCAAGAGGTCCCGCTTCGGCAACCGCAGGTCGGGGCCAAACGCCTCCAATTTCGCGTAGGCCAGATCAATAGTTGGAAGGTCGGTCAGCATGTTTACGCCCAACGCAAAACGTAGCTACGCCGGGCCAGCGGCGCTGGATTGAAACCGTGGCGCTCTCCCAGCGTTGGCTGTGGCGATTCGTTGAGCACTGGACAACGCTGCCGCATAGCTCAAGCAGTTTCCACTCTTGAATGCGTGCCCCCACAGTAAAGGGCACGTGCAAGCACCATGCCGCAACCCGTGGAGAGAACTCGGGCAGCCGCACAAACTGCGAAGCGTACTCCGCAAATACATAAGTCACAGCCGCGAAGGAGCCACACTGCATGACGGCGAAGGTGGCCCAGCCGTAAAGGAATGCGAAAAATGGGCCATACATCCGCTCGAAATAGACATACTGCCCGCCGGTCTCGGGAATTAGGCTGGCGATTTCGACATTGGTCAACGCACCGAACAGGGTGAGCACGCCGGCCAGGACCCAGACCCCCAGTAGTAGCTCAGGCGAACCGACCTGGCTGGCCATGACGCCGGGCTTGCGGAAAATGCCCGAGCCGATCACGCCGCCGACCACCATGATGACCGTCGTGAACAGGCCCAACGACGGGAGCAAGCCGGTGCCGGCGCGGTGGCCTGCGGCGGCGGCTGGTTCGTTGACGGATTGCGCGTTCAAGTTGATACAGAAGGGAAGATCCGCGGGCGCCGGAAGTGAGAGGGCGCGAACGTCCCGGGATCAGTGACTTGGTTTGGGCATTGGAGGAGGCAGGTTCGCTACGATCTTAGCGGCCGATTGCTGAACTCTCGGGTCAGTAGCCTGCTGGGCCAGATCCTGCAAGGCCGACATCGCCGCGGGGGTGCTTGCGTGGACGAGGGCCATCACAGCGGCGATGCGCTCCGAGTTACTCTCCCCCGTCAGGGCTGTGTTCTTTAGAGCCGGTGCGGCGGTCTGATCGAAAAACTTCCGCACTGCCGGGGTCGAGTTGTCCCTCAATGACGAGCCCAGAAGGTCGATTCCGGCGATACGAGCCGCCGAATCGGTTTCGTGCTGGACGAGCGCCAGGGCGATGTTGGTGTCGAAGCTCTCCTGGTTCGCCAAGGCCTGGTAGAGGCGCCACCGCACTTCGGGATCCTGCTCTGCTTGCAGCGAGGCGATCAACTGCGGACTGGCGTTTCCGGTGGCCTCGGTCGCGCTCATCGCCCAAGCGGCAGACGCCCGAACGCTGGCGTCTGGGTCGGAGATATAGCCCGCCAGGAACGCGATAGGATTGCCGTTGGCCTGGGCCAACGACTCGACGGCCGCGACCCGGAGATCAGAAGCCACACCCGATCCCAGGTATTGCCGGAAGAAAGCTTGCGTCTCACTGAAGTCGCGCCGGCCGATGGCGCTGAGCACTTGGGGTACGACATCCTCATCGCCAATGGTCATAGTGGCCTGAGCGAGGGCCTGCATGGCCTCCGACCTAATGATGTCGCCCAACCCCGTCGCCGCCTCGGATCGAAGGCCCACCGGCCGCAGCGGATCATTGAGCAACTCGGCAAGCGCGCCCACGGCTTCAGGGGAGCCGAGTTCCGCCAAGGCCTGGATGGCCGCCTTGTGCTCGCTGATCGGCAGCGAGTCGTCTTTGAGCGCCGTGATCAGGTCTTTAAACGGCACCTCAGCCCCTGTGATTGGATGGGCGGCAGCGCCTATGGCCGCGGGTCGCCCCGCGCTGGCAGAAAGCTGAATAGCCAACGGGTTGGCTGGCTGCGCACCCGCGCCAGCAGTGGCCGCGCCAGATGCAGCACCCGAGAATGCTTCGAGACCCGTCGTTGTAGCCCTGGGCCTCAGGAAAACCACGACCACGAGCAAGCTCACGGCCACTACGAAGAGGGTTCCGAGCAGAACCATGGGCCGGGCATTGGCGGCGGTATTCCGGCAGAGGGATCTGTTTGTTTCAATTGTCATGGTTTATCATCGGGCTCGCCATCCCGTTACAAACAGGCCGGGGGCTGGCGCATTACTGGTCGCGCCCTGCCCCCGGCCGTGCCGCGGAATATTTGCGACTTACTGCGTGAGCCGGAAAAACAGAGGGCCCTGCGATGCAGGCGGGACATACGGGCTGATCGCGGCCGGCACATTAGTCCAGCTCCCGCTCGTGAGTGAGCTCTTGGTCTGCAGAGTGCCCGTTCCTTCCCAGGTGACTGCCAAGCGGTTGCCTGAAACGGAATTCGCCGCCAGCCTACTTACAGGCAGGGCGGGCACGGTAATGTTCACGTTGGTGTAGCTTATCACGCCACCGGGCGGCACTTCATTCACCGCAGTCCAGCCAGTCGTCTGACCTTGGAAATGAACGTTCAGCATGTTGTTGGTGAACACGGGCAAATTATCACTGGCATAGGTCGCCGCGCGAGCGATACTGAACTCAAAGTCGAGGTTTGGCGTGGCCGGCAGGCAAGACCAGTTAAGGCCGTTGATACCGCCTTCGTTGAAGCCGCCATTCTTTTCCTGGTACCCGCTACCGCTTTCAGTAAGCAGTTCGGCACCAATTACTCCCGGCAAGTGCCCGGTGTTCATGTCGTTGTCCGTATCGTAGTAAATGTTGGCGTAGAGGGGAAACTCGCCGGAGGCGGCAGGAATGTCGTGGTAAAGGGTAACGCGGAAATAATAGTTGTTCGCGTCATTGAAGATATAAATATCCTTGAAGTCCGCCGCGCCGTCGGTGCCGCTCGGACCGCTGTAAAGGGGCGCGACGCCATTCCAGTCACCGAAGTCACCATCAATCGTGATGCCGCGCGTGAAATCACCGGCAGCCACGGTGGCATTGCCGAAGAGGTCTCTCACGCCGTTGACGTTGAGCGTGTAGCGGGCCCCAAGGCTCAGCGCCGAAGTGGTCAAGATCACCTGACTCGGGTTGCTTGGATTCAAGGCCGCGGCAGTCACGTGCACGCCGCCGCTAATGGAATACTTCGCCGGATCGGATGCGGTAGCGGGGTCCAACGGTTCCGAGAAGTTAATTGCCAGTTGAGCAGCACTGGCAGCGATGCCCGTTATGGTCGGAGGCAAAGTGTCGCGAAGAACGGTCACCGTTGCCGTGCGGCTGTTGGTCGAATTGGCCTGATTACTCGCGTTGACCTTATAACTGCCCGCGTTAGTTCCCAACACAGCCGGAATCGTGTAAGTACTATTCGTCGCGCCAAGGATGGGGGCGGAGCCGGAATACCATTGGTACCGGAACGGGGGCGAACCCGCGACGACAGAGGATAGCGTCATTGTCCGCCCCTCTACAACGACGACATCAGCCGGTTGCGCCGGATCAGCAAACGTAACTGGCGTGTTGGTGACGGTCAGCACCGCTGCACGCGTGGTATTGGTTGAGAGGGGATTGATCACCTGCAGCGCGTAGGAGCCCGCGTCGGTGTTGAGCACCTGTGGGATGGTATAGCTTGCGTTGGTCGCGCCGGCAATCGCTTTGCTATTAAAAATCCACTGGTAGCTCAGCGGCCCGGAACCAAGCAGACTTGCGGCGAAGGTCGTGGGATCGCCGCCATTGACCGTGCGATCCGCCGGCTGCGAGGCGTCCGGATTGACTATGGGATACTGGGCAGCGGCCGTCAGAGACAACCCAAACACCATGTCGGCGCCGCTGGTGGCGGCCTGATGAGTCTCCACTTCGAGGATGTTGTCTCCCAGGGCCAGCGTTGCGCCCGGAATGCCAAACACGCTGAATTGTCCGACTGGGGAATTCGTGCCCGTGGCGACGGTGGAGTAGTTCACCGTACCAGCCGGCATCCGCACCCGGTTGACTTCGCCGCCGTTCACATAAAAGACTGCGCCATCGCTGAGATAGTTGGTGACAACGAATGCCACGTTGTCGGGCAGGTTGTTCCAAACAAAATGATTACGGAAGTAATAGGTATTGGGACCGCTACTCAGCGCAGTTTTTATTGGCGGATAAGCTCCTGGAACGGGCGTATAGCCGAAGAGGCCCTGGCCCGCAATCCAGCCGGCCTGGGTGTCGTCGTAGGTTTGATCCAGCCAGGCCGTTCCCAAATCGCTCCCGGCGCCATTCGCTTGCCAGGCAGTGTTGCCCAGAGTGATGAGGGTTAGGTTGGTGGTCAGCGGAGCAGGCGGTTCGGCAAAAGTATATGCCAATCCACCGACGATCGCCGGCAACCACTCATTCGGCGAAGAGTCCGACTCCAGAATCAAAGCCATGGTTTGGTTCGTGAATACGGGGCTGCCATCAGAAGCAAAGGTGGCGCTACGGGCAATTCTAACCTCGAATTCCATAGCGGGTGCCGCGGGCGCAGCCTGCCAGCCAAGGCCGTTCACGGCGCCGGAATTAAAACCACGATCCCTCTCATCATACCCGCTTCCACCCTGAATCAGCATCTCGGAGCCGACGTAACCTCCTGCGAGATAGCCCGTGGCCGTGTCGGCGTCCGTGTCAAAGAACATGTTTTGGCGCCAGGTAAAGGGATCGTCGGACGTAGCGATGGCAAAACGGACGTATAGATAGTTCTCGTCGTTCGCGACGAAGATATTGGTGTAGGCAATGGACAGCGTCGTATCCGCCGGTTGCGTGTAAGCGACGGGAACTCCCGCCCAGTCTGCAAAATTGCCATCAATGGCGATGTGTTTGTAAGTGCCTGCATTGCAGGGCATGGTGAGCAGACTAACGGCCATGACCATCAGTGAACCGAGGTAGCTTGATGCCTTCATGATATTCTAATTTAAGTATCCAACGATTTGAATGCCGCGTTGCCGGAATGGTAGCAAGCAACACTCGTTTGTCATGTCCCTTCTTCCGACCCACGCGACTGCCCGCCTTGCCGGGAGGCTCAAACAGTGCCGCGATCGACGAAGATCAACCGCGCGTCCATATCGTCGAGGGTCGTGATCGTGCCGTCGTCGTCACAGACTATCAGGCCGCGTTCGAGTCCGGCGTAATCTTCGTAGCCGGAGGAGAGCTGGTAGGTCTCGCCGTCGCTCACAGCCACTACCGTGGAGAAAGTGCCCGCGAGCTGGACGCGATCGCCGAGCCGGATCTCCTCGCCGGACGTGTATTGTAGCAGTTCAGCATCCATAAGTCTAACGCCGCTTGGCCCAGCCGCATTCAGTCGGTGGGCCGGTTTTCTGTATCGCAGACTCTACTTGACTCCAGCCTTCTTCGTGCAGCTTCAAGCTACCAGAACATCCTTGCGCCTGTCAATACGAGGTTGACAGGCCAAAACCGTCCCGTCTAATTACTCGCGGCAGCGTCGCACGAAATATGGAACGTAACCAGACTCGTAAACCCTTTCCCTGGGCCACGGCCATGATTGCTGCGGCAGTGGTGATCATTGCCGCGTTCGCACTGTTCGCCTATCTCAAGACCATGCGTGGCGTGAAGGACACGGCGGATAGGGCGATCAGAGCGGGACCTGAGATCGCACGCAATTTCATCACCGGCAACATCACCCACACTTTCCGTGAGAGCATTCCCCATATCACCTCCACGCAAGGCGACATCCTCGAACTCGCCGTGTCCCGCAGCGACGAGACCTTCAAGCGCACTGACGAAAAATGGGCCGGTTGGGGTTGGGTGTATCTAGGCACGACAGTCGTCGAGATTCGCGTACCTGTTTCCTTTCGCTACCACCTCCGCCTCTCTGACGCCTGGCGCTTGGCTGCCCATGACCAAGTGTGCCTCGTGATGGCGCCCGCAATCCGTCCTACCCTCCCGCCCGCAATTCATACCGATGATATGGAGAGGCGTGCTGAGAGCGGCTGGGCGCGCTTCGACAAGAACGACCAGCTCGACGCCCTGGAGCGGAGCATGACGCCTACCTTGTCGCAAAGGGCGAGGGACTCCGCCCACCTGAAGCTTGTTCGCGAGGCCTGCCGCCAATCCGTCGCCGGCTTCGTCAAGAAGTGGTTAATGCGGGAGGGGCAGTGGCGCAGCGACCGGTTCACCTCGATTGTCGTCCTATTCCCCGATGAAGCAGCCGTTTCCTCCGACAATGACCTGGCGCTCCTCCGCCACGAGCCGACCCTGCGGCTGGAGAAGAATTGAGGCGCCCCCGGCAGAGGCGATCGAATTCTCGCTTGGGAATGAGTGAAAGCGGCTGAGGACGGCCGCACGATCAACTGATTCTAGGAGCGCGGCCTTCAGGCTGCAGCAGCGGAAATATGAGGGGAGCGCCGCAAAGAGCAAGGCGGAAGCTATTTCACGCATTCTTGCATCCTAAAGACGGCGCTCCTATGCCGTCGCGAACGCCATCAACGCCCGGCGCGCGACCCGAGAACACGTTCTGGGAGACCCAGCCGCCGTAATCCGTGTTCGGTGTGGAATCTACCCCGTTCAAGAAGCTCCACTGGAGGCCTCCGAATACCGATGTGCCGCTGTGAAACGTCAGGCGGTACCCGCAAACGCATCAAAGGATGGTGACCAGGCCGGTTATGCCAAGACATTGCGCCAGCACCGACAGCACATTCCTGCGGCGCACCAGCCCGCCGTAGAACAGCGCCAGTCCCGGTAACGCCATAAACAGGAGTGCGGATGCGAATGAGGCGGTAGATACAATCCGGGAAGCTCGGCCTGTCGCAAGTTGCGCAAGCGGGCTAATTTTGATCAGGGCAGGCAAACCGGGATTTGCGCTTGCGTTATCGCGCCCTCGCGATGCGGGCAGTGCTGATGGCGTGCGCCGCCGGCGTCTTGCCTGGCGCGCGATAAAAAGGGAGAAGGAGCAAATCGGTGCGGGCCAAAAGCAATTGCCCACGCAAACGCCCTGGATTAGGCAGGTTGCACGTGGCCGCGCCGGGCATCGGCACCACTATATCGGGCTATTGAATGTTCATTAGAATGTGCTCGCAGTCTGCCTGATAGGAAGAGAGGGAGTAAGGCAGCCGGAAGCTGACGCAGCTAGGCGCAACGCACGAACAGGCGGCACAGACCTTGCTCGCCCAATAGGGCAACGAGTATGAACCCGAACCTGGATCTGGACAAATGTGTTCCTTTCATCAGCGCGGAGTTGCGATTTGCCAGTCGGGAGTCGCCGCCGACCTGGGAGCGGCCACGGCCAGTGGTGACCATTTCGCGGCAGTCCGGGTGCGGCGCGCATGCGGTCGCCGAGAAACTGGCAGCCTACCTGGAAGCGCATGGCGGAGTAGCCTCGTGCCCTTGGAAGGTGTTTGATAGCAATCTGGTGGCCGCGGTTCTCGCCGAGCACAAGTTGCCCCGGCGTTTTGCGAAGTTCATGCCCGAGGACTGGGCCTCACAGATAACTGAGACGATGGATGAGTTGCTGGGAGTCCATCCTCCCTCCTCTGTGCTGGTATCTCACACCCGTGAAACAATCTTGCGGCTGGCCCAAAGGGGCAATGTGGTCCTTATTGGTCGTGGAGCTAACGCCATCACCAGCGACCGCGAGAACGTTATTCATGTCCGGCTGGTTGCTTCGCTCGACAAACGGCTCGAGCACTTCCGACTGATGCGAGATGTCCCGAAAGCAATCGCTCTCAAGGCTCTACGCAGCGAGGATCGAGCGCGGCGCCGTTACATGAAGCAGCACTTCAACGCGGATTTGGAGGATCCGCTGCTCTATCACCTGGTAATTAATACCGGCTTGGTCTCTTACGAAAAGGCCGCGCGGCTTATCGGCGATGTCGTGCTCAAGGGCGTTTGCCTCAGATGACGGCTGCTTGACAGCGGCTTCAGACCAACGCGCCCGAGTTCGGCCAGCCTGCGGCGGCTTCTACCTCTGAGCCAGGGCCGCGCTCTCGATCGTGCTGGACATCGCGCACTCCAGTTCAGTAAATGCCGGAGGGTACCGTGTAGGGCCCGGGAACCAAATATCCACGAGTCCAATCCGGCTGTGCCGGCTGGTTGCTGTTGCACTGGCGAAGTTGCTCAGGTGCTGGACCCGGTCCCTCCATATGAAACCGAGCGAGTTGGTGAAAGCCTCGGGATAACCGAAATCCCGCCCTTGCCAATGCCCTCTCGATCAGCCAAAGTCCGCTGCAATGGGTCACAAGAAAATCAATGCCCGTCAGCATGCGACCCCCGGGCGACAAGGCGAAGGATGCCGACGAGAACTGAAAGGTTAAGCGCAAACCTATCGCCATGAAACCGCACGGCTCATTCATTCTGGCGATGCTGTTGGTCCAGCTCAGCCCGGCGGCTGAGTTGCGGGATTTGAAGGTGCTCTTCGTCGGCAACCCAACCTCCCCGCGGGCCGCGGATTTCAAGGCGTTTCTCAGCACGAACGTGGCTCGGGTCGAGGTCGCCGCACGTGTGGGCTTCGATCCCTCACAGGCCAGCCAATTTGACGTCGTTCTGCTGGATTGGCCCCAGTTAGAGAGCCGGGGCGAGTTTCCTCCCAAGAAATCGCCGTTGGGCGAGCGGAATGTCTGGACGAAGCCACTGGTGCTGCTGGGCAGCGCCGGATTACACATGGCCATCGTGTGGGACGTCAAAGGTGGTTTTGGCTGAACCTGCCTCTATCCCTTCGTGCATGGCGCGCGAAATCATCCGGTCTTCCGAGGCCCCTGCCAGTTGGATGCCTCCAAACTGGTGCGTCGCCCCACCCCGGATGCCTGGCGCAAGGAATTCAAAGAAAGCGAGGTCAGCGTCCTTTCTCTGGTCAAGGATCCCAGCGGCAAATATCAATCCGGCTGGATCAGCTATCGCACGCAGTTGATAGATTCGCCTGAGGTCGAAATCATCTCCGGGGGTCTGAGCGAAAGAAGCTCGGACGGCGCGGCGTTGTGGCGGCAGGGCCACTTGCTGCATTTTGCATTCGACATTGCTCCCTCGGAAATGAACGACACCGGAAGAGCGCTCCTGCTCAATTCCATCGCCTATATCTCGCAGTTCACGGAGGATCGTCCCATCGCTCGGACCCGCGCAGGTTGGGGTGAGAAGGACGACGCCCCCAAGAGCAAGCGCTGGATCGAGGACCTCTTCGCCTCCCGGATACCTGAAGATAAGGACCTGGACTTCTATCTGTCCCCCGGGACCAAAGCGGTCGTGAAGAAGATGGACCGTCTTTCTTATCCGAAATGGTACAAGGAAAACGCCCCGTTCCTCACCTGTGATAAGGACGGCCGGCTCATAGTGGATGCAGACGCCAGAGAATTCGGCATGCCCTTCGACAAAGCTGACTTCTTCCCGAAGACCATTGCCAAGCTGGGTATCGCCGCCGCTGCAGCCAAGGCCCGCGAGCTGCTGAAACGCTATGCGCCCGAAGGTCCAGCCACCGGTTCCGCTGAAGATTGGACCGCCTGGTGGGAGTCAAATCGGTCCTACCTGTTTTATTCCGAGGGTGGCGGCTACCGGTGGTACATCGACCCACTCGCAAAACGCCGAGGCATTCCCAGCGCCAAACTGCAAGGCCCGGCCCGAGCCTCGGTGGACTGACCGGCAAGGTGAACGTTGGATCGGACATGGTTGGCCCGTCTATTTCGTCGGTTCCACGCAGACTGCTAGGCCTCGCAATAGTCATCCTGCTTCTTGTCGCGGCGCTCTTGATGACCCTGCCTCGTCGCCAATCCCCTCTTTTGGTGGACCCCCGGTTTGTGATGACTACAAAGCCCAGCTTTGGGGTCCCGGCAAATGCGCCGTTCAAAGACCGCGCTATCGTTTGGTGGATGCAGTTTCAGCAGAAGCATGGAAAACCGCACCCGCTGAACTATTCATTCGGAGCCTCGCCCACAAACCGGTGCTCGATCCACGGGCTGTTGAATGAGTGCATGGAGGTTAGCGGCGTGCGCTACCTGATCGCCAAGGACGTGGCGGCGGGCGGGGTTATGTTTGGCACCACGAATGCCTTGAATGGGGCGCAGTGGGTGCAGGCGTTCACTGAGGCGCTGCAGACCGCGCAGCCTGAGTGGTGGGACTCGCAGAGCAAGAAGTCCCGCAAAGAGAACCTCGTGTTGCTGACCAATGGTCCCAGAATGGTCCTGGTGCTTCCCAGGGAAATGCTTGGGGAATTCCAGCCCAGCGAGGCCAAGTAGTATGAAGCGACCAGGCAAATCCCAATGCCATGAAGGCACGATATTTGGAGGAGCCGCGGCTCATCGAAGTCGGATACAGTGATCCGCTCATCTCGTGCGTAGGAGCGGATACCGGGATAGACGATCAAAAGGGTGTCCAGGGCCAGATCGGCAAACGCCAGTCACTGCGGAGTTTCCAGGCACAGCCGGATGTGGGACCGGGGCGCCGGAGCTTCGGGGTAGCCTCAGGTAAGCCTCAGGTAAGCCTCAGGTAAGCCTCCGGGTGGCCTCCGGGTGGCTACCGGTTGGCTACCATATGGCTTCGGGGTAGCCTCGGGGTGGCTTGAAACCAATGTCGAGGTGGCCGTGAAAGAAGCCCGTAACTGGTGTTCTCAGCGCCATCCACACCCCCGCCGAATCCTCGTCTGCGAGCCCAACCGTTGCAATCTGGAGCCCCTTAAACCAATAATGTCAGAAATTGCGCTATATCCGGTGCTCGCGCGAGGGCAACTCACACTACAGGTAGTATGCCTCGGCCTGGCTGATTTCCAATTGCCGCTACGGCCCCCGAAATGCCCTGCGGAGTTTGAAATAGCCATCAAGGTTCGGTGGCTTCAGCCGCCGCGACGGATATGAATTCGGGCTTTACATCATGTGGTAGCAAGAGCCCGGCTTGCTGCGCCGGGGTAGGACGGAAACGAACTTCGCGGCGCGGCTAGAAGCATGATTCCAGAAAACTGGACATCGCGGCACGCGTGCCGCCCGCCAGGCGGCGTCAAGTTGGGGTTCTCGTTGGCATCCTCCCTTGCAGTGCAGTAAATAGGGTGCGTCGCCGACAAGTGACAAGTGTCAGGACTGATAGCCAATTGCTCGACGCGCTGCGGGGGTGAGTGAATAATTAATAATCTGGCCCGACGCCATTAAAAGCCGCCTTGCTCGAATGGAGGCTGGAGCCCCCTCAGTTTCGCTCGATCTTTTGGTACGTGGATTGTTTGCACTGGGAGCATCACGGGGGGAGATGCTCAAGGCGGCCTAAACTACCGGTCGAGTGAAGCATAGGCGTGCCCCGTTTACACCATCAGCCTGTATCGCGGAGTTGCCAAGATTGACCCAGGCTATGGGCGGACCCCTGCTATGGGCGAACCCCTTTCCTTTCCCAAATAAGAACGTGAAGGCTCAGTTTGAGCCCCCCATATGGGCCAGTTCCTGTGTCGAAACTGAGGAACGACACTTGCTCAGGCCTCATAAAGGTCCTCCAGCGGCCCGTCTTCCTCGTGGACGTTGCCGGAAAGGAAGAGGTTCAAACATAGCTGAGGTTCAAACATAGTTTGCATTGGCGCGCGGTACCAGAATGTCCCAAGCTATGGCTGACCCTGGGTCCGATCACGGCACATGACGCAATCGATAGTAAGCCTGCGGAGAAGCTATCGCATTGGTGAGAATCAGGTATCCGGCGGAGACCGCGTCAGCAGTAGCCGCGGTGTTCGTCCTTAGTGGGGTCCAGTTGAGGGGCGGCCTCAAGCTGTTGACCATATCGAGTGCGTAATTCTCGCCCGGCGTTCCCAGGAATGTGATCAAGTTCGTGCCTGTGCCAAGGCTTTGTAACGACAATCGGTTGTAAGCTGGTTCCCGCAGGAGATATCTCGCGAGGCCAGGAGATACGTTGGTACCGGCCTTGTTAAAGGAGCCCCCGACGTAAAGGTTCCCGGACTCCTCAATGATCAGAGTTCCAACCCAACGATCCGTGCCCGAGCCCAGGGCAAACCACGCCCTCCCATTCCATTTGGCGATGTGGCTTGCGGTCACTTGCCCTGCTGCAGTGAAGCCGCCTCCAGCGAAGAGGTTCCCAAAACCGTCACATGCGAGGGATGTCACATAGTCGTTTAGGCCCGCCCCCACTGCCGACCAGGTGCTTCCATTCCATTTGGCAACATTGGTAGCGCTCACGCCACCTGCAATGGTGAAGGCACCCCCGGCGTAAAGATCCCCGTTCGAATCAAAAGCCAGCGCACGAACATAACCATCCATGCCCGAACCGAGCGGTGACCATGCCTGTCCGTTCCATTTGGCAACGCAGTTGGCATTCACCCCGCCCGCGATTGAAAACGAACCTCCTGCGTATAGGTTCCCGGAACGATCCAGGGCCAAGGCGTTGACCCAGGAATTCATGCCCGCTCCCAGCAATGACCATGAACCGCCGTTCTGCCTCGCCACCCCCATTGTGAGCACGTTGTATGCCGTCCGAACGGATCCTGAGGCAAACAATATGCCGTTGGTGTCGCAGATCAAGGGGCCGAGTTCGCTGATTCCAGGGGCAAGTGCAGACCAGGCGTGTCCGTCCCATTTAACGATGCCATTAGCTGTTATGCCTCCCGCTGTGCCAAAGTCCCCGCCTACGTATAAGCTCCCACCACCATCAAGAGCCAAGCCAGTCACTCGCGGGCCGAAGAACCCCTCATCACCAAACTGCCCTCGTAATCCAGACCCGAGTGCTGACCAACTGCTGCCGGTCCATTCCGCAATGGCATCAGCTTCGACACCCATCTGCCTGGCGAAGTTCCCACCCACGTAGAGGTCCCCCGACCTGCTCAAAATCATAACCGCAACGTCGTCGAATCGCCCTTGCACGCCAAGGCTCAACCAGCGGCTGTCATCGAGACTCTGCGCTCCCGAGGGCGCGGTGGCAACCGTCACGATCCCAAGGAAGAGTAAACAACACAAGTTGGTGATTCGCAGGGTATTTGTTGCCGCGAACTGGCGCCGCTCTCTGTCCTCAACGAAAATCCGGTGCCGCTTGATCGGTTTCATCTTTTTATGGCTATGCTTTCCTGCTTATTACAGAAGAAAATCTTGCCCGGCATTACATGAACTCCGACTATTCCAATGGCACTTGCCCCCGCTCAATGAGGAATTTAGGTCTCATCCTTTCTATTTATGGCTAATGATGTATATTAGGCGCGCGCCCAATGATGTCAATGGGCCTTTTATGAGGATTCTCGACCAGGAAACGACTTTTGCCGATGCGGCTGGGTTTACTCGCACCCACTGGAGCTTGGTCCTCTTAGCCGGCCGGGCCTCTTCGCCGCCGGCGCAAGCGGCTCTCGAACAACTCTGCCGCACTTATTGGTCTCCTCTGTACGCTTTCGTCCGACGTCAAGGCCATACGCCCGCCGATGCCCAGGACCTGACACAAGACTTCTTTGCCCGTCTTTTGGCGAAGAACTACCTGGCGGGTGTCCATCCGCAGAAAGGCAAGTTTCGTTCGTTCCTGTTGGCGTCGCTGAAGCATTTCCTGGCCAACGAATGGGACCGGGTCAAAGCCGAGAAACGCGGTGGGGGCTGCGAGATCCTGTCGCTCGACCGCGACATCGCGGCAACCCGGCTGTTGGGCGAACCGGTCATCGAGGCGACTCTGGAGTGTGAATTCGAGCGGCGTTGGGCTTTAACGGTCATGGAGCAAGCATTGGCAAAGTTGAAGGCTGAAAGCGTCGTGGAAGGCAAAGGCGAGCAGTTCGGAATATTGAAGGGGTTCCTTTCCCGGGAAGCCAATCCCGGTGCGTACGCGGTTGTGGCAGAACGATTGGGGATGAAAACTGGAGCGGTGGCAGTGGCGGTGCACCGGCTACGTCAGCGCTATGGAGAACTCCTCCGGGTCGAAGTCGCCCAGACTGTCACCAGTCCAACCGAGGTGGAGGAGGAAATGCATCAGCTCTTCGAAATCGTTAACCGCTGACAGCCTGTAATTAACCGTCCCATTCTCTTCTGTACAGGTTGGGGGCCATAGTTTCGCTCCCCGGGGAGCCGAAAATGAACGGAGATCAAACATGTCCGACGTGCGGTGGCTCATTGCCAGATGACGCCTTGGACGGGCTATGTCCTCGGTGCCTGCTGCGATTGTCGCTGGGCCGAATTCCCAAACCTGCTTATCCCGCTGGCGTCGGCGGCGTGGAACACCCGGGGGAGGTAATCGACCGTTATAGGCTGTTGGAGCCAATCGGCGAAGGCGGTTTTGGGATCGCCTTCAGGGCGGAGCAGGTTGAACCGGTCCAACGCCAGGTGGCGCTCAAAGTGATCAAAGCGGGCATGGACACTAAAGAGGTCATCGCCCGATTTGAAGCAGAGCGGCAGGCGCTGGCCTTGATGGACCATCCGAACATTGCCCGGGTGCTGGACGGCGGAGCGACCGCTGCGGGACGGCCTTATTTCGTAATGGAGTTGGTGCGCGGGATCCCCATCACCGGCTTCTGTGACCAGAACCGTTTGTCCACCCGCAAACGCCTGCAGCTTTTCATCAAAATCTGCCAAGCGGTGCAACACGCTCATCAAAAGGGGATCATCCACCGCGATATTAAACCTGGCAATGTGCTGGTGACCTTGCAGGATGGCGAGCCCGTCCCCAAGGTAATCGACTTTGGAATCGCCAAGGCCCTGGGCCAGAAGCTCACGGAAAAGACGCTTTTCAGTGGCCTTCAAAACTTGATGGGCACCCCGGCTTATATGAGCCCCGAGCAGGCTGCCTTGAGCGGCTTGGACATTGATACGCGCGCCGACATTTACTCGCTGGGTGTATTGCTTTACGAATTGCTGACTGGAGAGACCCCCATCGACGCAGAGACGGTCCGTAAAAGCGCATTGGATGAGATTCGGCGAATGATCCAGGAGAGCGAGCCGCTGAGGCCTTCCACTCGGTTGCAGGCTTTGGGCGAGCAGCTCTCGGTTACTGCCCAACGACGAGGCACTGAATCGGCAGTGTTGGGCCGGCTGGTGCGTGGGGACCTGGACTGGATCGTAATGAAGTGCCTGGAGAAGGACCGGCAGCGCAGATACGAAACCGCCAATGGGCTGGCGGTCGACGTGGCACGACACCTGAACAGCGAGCCGGTGGTGGCTCGCCCGCCCAGCAACCTCTATCGGCTTCAAAAGACCCTGCGCCGGCACACACTGGCGTTTGCCGCCGCCGGCGCCGTCATGGCTTCCCTGGTCCTTGGGCTAAGCGCGGCAACCTGGCTCTACTTCAAGACGAATGCAGCCGAACGTGAACAATACCGTCTTTGGCTGCAAGCCGAGCGCGACAAGAGCAAGGCTCAGCGCGAGGAGAAGAAAAGCAAGCAAGTTGCCTATTACCTCGAGAACACGCTCGGCGATATTGCGCCGTCCCTTGCAAAGAAGTGCACCAAGCCGTACGTCCAGGAGGTTTTGGCCAGAACCGACGAACGAATCGGCGCTGAGCTTAGAGAACAACCGGATGTCGAGGCCATCGTCAGAAAGGCGCTCGCAGGCGTGCAGATAGATATAGGCGAGTTTGCCGGTGCTGAAACGAACTTGACGCGCGTTTTGGAGATCAATCGCCGACTCTATGGCAACCAGGGCCCCGAGGTAACCATAACGCTCGCCAGATTGGTTGAGTTGCTGTGCGCTGAGGGGAAACGCACCCAAGCTGAACCTCTGGCCAAAGAAGCCATAGGCATGCTGGAACACATCCCGGAGGCCCGCTCGGAAAACCAGGGACGTAACCGGGGTCCGGATAGCCCATTGCCTGAACAAACCAGCCCGCTTGAAGGGGCGCTCAAGAGTTTGCATGCGACTATGCAACAACCGCTCTCGGAGAATATGCTCGGTGACATCACTCAAGCCCGGACGTCGTTGCTTTTGGCGGGCATGTTGGAGCGTGCTGGCCGGCTCGACGCGGCCGCTATCGAGTACCGGCGCGCGCTCAGAATCTACGAGGAGGAAATGGCCCGATTTCCGCAGAATTCAACGTTTGGGTGCCGGCGAGACGCGATTCGGGGCGATTTGGCCTCGGTGCTTAATGCTCAGGGCAAAGCCTCCGAGGTCAAAGCATTGCTCAAGCAAAGACCACGCGGACAGGAGATACGGCCAACGGAGGAGAGTACGGCCCGACAGCCAGTGATCCCTCCGACTTCCGACCAGCCAGCCAAAACCGAGCCGGCCGTCTCGGCGACCGATCTCCTGGGCAGGACGGTTCCTCAGACCTTCGCCTTGAAACTGCTCAGCGGCGGCGAAATCCAGTTACTGGCTGGCACCAATCACGGACCCATTGTGCTGGATTTCTTCGCCTCCTGGTGCGGACCTTGCAGGCTGGTCACTCCGGTAATAGCCCAAATCGCCAGGGAGCACGCCGATCGGGGCGTGCGTTACCTGGCTGTCAACTGCTGGGGCGAAGCGCCGGAGGCAGTCCGGAATTATCTCTCGCGTGCCAGGTTGGAGATTCCAGTCGCTCTGGACGTTAAAAGAGCCATGAGCGACGCATTCAAAGTGGACGCCGTCCCGAAGATTGTGGTGCTGGATGGCTCCAACACGATTCGATACGTCCATGTCGGCGCAACGCCCGAATTGGCCGATGATTTGCGGCGCGCGCTCGATCAATTGCTGAGCGCTCAACCGGCTCGCAGCCAACGCAGATCACCATGACTTCCGAAGGTAGTTGGGTTCATTTGCTTCCGTTGGAATCTCCGCGCCTGATCCTCCGGCGATTCGCCAGCGTGGATGTGCAACCTTTCCTCGCCTATCGCAGCGATCCAGCGGTCGCTAGATTCCAGGGCTGGGAATCCATCAGCCTGGCCGAGGCGACGGCCTTTGTCGCGCGCCAGGAAGCGCAGCCAATAGGGGAACCTGGCCAGTGGCTTCAGATCGCTATCACTCTCAAGGGAGGGGGAAAACTCATCGGTGATTGTGCGCTTAGAGTACACGCGCCGGACGCTCGCCAGGCCATCATCGGCATCACTCTCTCGAGCCTCTTTCAGGGCCAGGGCTACGGACAAGAAGCCCTGTCGGCCCTGCTGGATTCTGTGTTTGCGCGAATGCGGCTACACCGCGTGCAGGCGGATACTGACCCTCATAATACACCTGCTTGGAAGCTACTTGAGCGTCTCGGGATGCGCCGTGAGGTCCATTCGCGTCAGAGTCTATGGTTTAAGGGGCGTTGGGCGGATGAATATGTTTACGGAATTCTGCGCTCGGAGTGGCTGGAGCGGCGCCCGTTTTCAGTCTACCCGTCCATTCGAATCTCAAAGAACGAACGAGGATCATGGATGTGCAAGGTGGCACTAAAGATCAACAAGGCAGGCATGGACGGTAAAAAGGTCAGCTAACGGGGCCGTCCAAGTGTGGATTGCGAACACGGGTGCATCATCCAGGTCAAGTGATTGCGAGAAGCACTCCTCTGCCCCCGCACGGGCAGGGGGGCCGTGGACTAGAAAAAGGAATGTGAGCACTCTGTGACGGAGCACCCGGAAGACACACCGCAAGGGCTGCTCCCTGCTGTCTTGGCAAGACTGCGGCTAAACAATTCGTAATACCGAGCCTCAGGTTCTTCTGTATAGAGTGGAAGCCGCTCGAGTGAGCGAAGCCTCCAAGCAGGTAAAAAACAAATCCAGGCTGCGAAGCCTGATAACAACGGATCAAAATATGAAATGTCTCCATCCTCAACCTCCTCGGTTCGCCCCGGGCGCTCTCCGAGTGAACGTTCCACTGCTGGCCGCGTTATTGGTGACGTCGGTAGCAATGGCCGACGAACGTCGCCATGCAGAGCAAGGCCCCCCCGTGCCGACGGACCTCCGAGTGCCGGTGGGTAACAAGTTAACCTTCCGGGCCAGCGGGGTCGGTGTGCAAATCTACGTCTGGGCTCCCAGTGCGACCGACTCGACAGTATATGCCTGGACGTTGAAGGCACCGCACGCATTGCTGTTCCATCATGGCGGAGAGGTCGTCGGCATTCACTTTGCCGGCCCGACCTGGGAGAGCAGCAGCGGCAGTAAAATCGGGGGTAAACGCCTGGCAGGCGTTACCGTCGATACTAATGCAATTCCCTGGCTGTTGCTGCAAGGGGTGAACCCATCAGGCACCGGCGTTTTCACGGATGTCACGTACATCCAATGTCTAAATACCTTGGGAGGTTTGGCTCCCTCAAGTCCTGGAACTGAGCCTGGCCAGGAGGTGTTGGTCTCCTACATGGCGGATTACCTTTTCTACCACGCCAAGCCCTGACCACGTCCAACTGATTCAGAGCCGTGCTCCGTGCACCCGTGGGATGCGCGGGGCAGGCTTAACTACATCCGTAGCGGAAAGATACGTGTGATTCAACGCTCCGCGTCCGCAAACTAACGGACGAGGTCCAATTAGCGGAGATAGAGAACCGGTATGCAGATGCCGCACACAGTTACCTCGATGCCATGCGCTTCGGAAACGAGATGAGCCGTGGTGGGTTCATCATCAACCGCCTCGTGGGAGTTGCCTGTGAGGCGATTGGAGCCAGCCCGCTGACGAAGCTGGTGCCGCAACTTAAGCCCGATGAGGCCCGCTCAGTTATAGCCGCCTTAGAGAAGGCCGATAGTGCCCGTGTCACGTGGGAGGAAGTCCGGCGAAACGAAGATAGGTTTTCCCGATATCAGCTCCGCAAAAGTTTCAATCCCATCACTTGGGCGATGACCCGGTGGCAACGTTGGCGCTCAATGAAAATGGCGGAAGCGAAGCACAAGCGGATTATAGCCCATGAGCGCCTGCTCACTGCTGAATTGGCTCTGCGCTGTTATCAAACCGAGCTAGGGCGTGCGCCCACGAGTCTGGAGCAACTTGTTCCACGATACCTCCAGCGGGTGCCATCAGACCCTTTTTGCGGCCGACCGATGCTTTATCGCCCGCAAGGTACTAACTGGCTCTTGTACAGCGTCGGCGAGGACGGCGTGGACGCCGGCGGCCAACGCGCAGGCCGTCCGGTTTCAGGCACCGCTGCCAGAGGCGACCTGTTTTACGATTCGCCGTATTGAGCGCGGAGCCGGACCTGCCGCATGGCGGCGCGGGCAGTGGTAGTCGGTTCGCGCATGGAATCGCCGGGTATGGCGATCAGCGCCCAATTTGAGATCTATGCTGTCCGGTGTCGATGAAGACGCGGGAGGTTCGCAGGGGAAATGGAGGAATGTGATTAACGCAACCGCCCCTCTACGCGGGGCAGAAACATGTGGGCCGCAACGCGGTGCTGAATGCGTCATCCCGCGTTGGTTGCAGCGTTAACCTACTTAATCGCAGATACAAAGGCAGGGTCTTTAATGAGCTCCTCAATATTCAATTTAATTGTCTCATTTAGCGCACCCGAGAAGTTGGGGGCTTTCGCTGTTCTTCGCTTAATCTCCTTTGTTCCTTCGTAGGCCGTAGAATTGGAAGCAACGACACGGTATTTGACCGTGAGGGTCCAATCGACGGTGAATCCAAGGTCATCCACAGCGAATTCCTGAATCTCGCCGAAAAGATGGCGGTTAGAATTACCAACCTTCACACCGACAAAACGCAACTCTTTGAACACCGCATCGCGAAACATGACATCGACGTTCTGATCGAGAAGAATCCGTGTCATCGCCGTATTACGGATTTGATTCCATTTAACTTTTCCGCTTTGTGCGGGCGCGTAGGTGAAGGGCATGACCGAAACGCTGCCTGAGGCCGATAGCACAGAACTGGGAGCATAGTAAACGGGCATCGTCGAGGCACATCCCGAGAGCGTGATTGCGATGAGGGCGGCTAGCCCGCACATACTAAGGGTTTTCATAGGTACATTGTCTTCTGCTGACTGCGCTATTTGATCCGGCGTAATTTATCCAGGCGTGATGATGGCCTAGTAGAGACGAACTTGGAAGGGCAAAGAGGAGCCGCGAGATTCGATGGACGGCACAGGCCCAGTTGGGGATAGAAGGGGGAAAGGGGCTAGAGGTGGGTAATGGGGAGGGGAGCGAGCGATCAGAACTCAACTTATTGTGCATCGTCTCATCCCACATAACCTGCCCAAGCGTCCTGATTTGCCTCCGGGGTACGGCGCGATTGACCAATCCAGAATTTGGGGAACCTTACTCCAATCCAAGAAACTCAGGAAAAGGCATGACAGAGGTAAGCGAACGGTCCGAGACACTGACCCGACCAGGAAAGTCGTCGGGTCAGCTCAGATACACAACGACATCAAAGCGTGAGGTGTTGCTCCTGCGAATGAGGTCAATCGGCCTGGGTTGCTGGCTGGTGGGCGGGCTTCTCACCAGCCACGCGGCGACGCATACATGGACAGGCAACGGCAACAGCAATCTATGGACCGATAGCGCGAACTGGGAGGGTGAAAATCCACCACGGTCCGGCGAGTCGGGAGCCGTGCTGGTTTTCCCTCTGGGCACATCGCGGCTCAGCTCCAGCAACGACTTGACTAGCTTGACAGTTGCCCAACTCGTCTTTAGCGGGACCAGCTACGTGCTGAAAGGAACTGACGCACTGGTCCTGGGCTCGAGCCTGGGACCTTCGATTGTCGCCAGCGGCAGCTCCAACCGCATTGCCCTGCCCTTGGTCCTGCAAACAACGAACCTGTTCTCGGTCGCGACGAATGCCTCTTTATCGCTGGCGGGGCGCCTGAGCGGTCCGGGAGCTTTTGCCCTTGTCGGCGGCGGACTCCTGGCGCTCACTTCTGCCGCAGGGGTGGACAATGCCTACCTGGGCACTACCCGAGTGCTGGAGGGAACACTTCATATGGAGAGCGGTTTTACCAACGATGTATTTGGCACTCGCTTTTATGCCGCCGCTGTCCCGGGGGCACTGGTGGTCGGAGACACGAACAGCGTCGCGTCTGCCATTTTGCGGGGTATGGCGATGAGTACCAACACCACCTTGACCCTCCTTGGCTCTGGTCAATACCTGGTGAACGGCGATTTGCTTGCGGTTGGCAGCTTGGCCGGAGATGGTTTTGTCGACTGCCAAGGTCAGAGTTTTATCGTGGGTGGGAACAACCGCTCGACGATATTCGACGGGCGGATGAACGGCAGTTCGGATGCCGGACTCCAAAAAGTCGGGACAGGAACCCTTACGTTGACGGGCGGGGATGTTGGTCCGGTTCAGTTGGGTATTGGGGAAGGCACTTTGATTGTGGATGGCAGTTTCTCCAATTCAACGGCGGTTGTCGCCTCGGCGATGAACGGGTTGACTGGGGGCAAACTGGGAGGAAACGGCAGTTTGGGGACGGTTTTTGCCGAGGGACCCTTCAGCCCAGGACACGAGGGTCCAGGGCGGCTGACCGCCGCTCGGGTGTTTATGGACTTGGACAGCAGTTTAGTTGTGAAACTGGGTGGGACCAACGCAGGCATTGACTACGACCAGTTGGTTGCCAAGGGAACTTTTGAATTGGTTGACCCGAGCGCGGCCTTGAAAGTGCAAATGTTGCCTGGCTTTGTCGGCGCGGTGGGCGATCAATACACCATCGTCCGTCTCGACGGCACCAATGCGGTGGGAATACCTCTTGTGCCTCTGGGAAACACCAACGGGTTCAACGGCCTCGGGGAAGGCTCCGTGCTCACACTGACGAGTGGGGCCGCGTTTCGCATCAGCTACCGGGGCGGCGACGGCAATGACGTGGTGCTCACTCAAATCGCGGCTCGGCCAATTCTGAACCCGCCGTCACTGCTCGCCAACGGCACCGTTCTGATTTCGGGGGCAGGCTCCCCAGGGGCGGCTTACGAGCTCCAGGCCACGACCAACTTGGCCGACGCTTCCGGTTGGCTTCCGCGCGGAACCAGCTTGGCCCTGGCAGACGGTTCACTGAGTTTCATTCACACCAACGCACTCTCTGCGCCTAACTTTTACTACCGGCTCCAAACCCGCTGAGTTTGCGCTGCCCGAAGCGGAGTCGCCCGACGGACGATTCCCACTTCCTGGAGTGCCAGGAGCGCCTGGGCGTGGAAGTGAAGGACTGCTATATCATCGGCGACGCCGTGTGGGACCTGATGGCTGGCCGCAGGGCCGGGATGCTCAGCGTCGGGCTGCTGAGCCGCGGCTACGGCGAGGACGAGTTAATTCGAGCAGGCGCGTTCCGGGTCTTCCGCGACGCTGCCGACCTCCACAACTATTTGGACGAGCTGGGCGTGCTGCCTTGAGGCAAGCCCGCCCCAATCACGACCTGGCGATTCCAGCGTGTCAACCCGCTCGGCGCCTTGCCGACCGAGCTTCACGCCCGTTTGACGGACGGCAGCACGGCCCGGAACCGGAGCCGACCAGCGTTGACACCTTTGGCCCTTCTGCCAACCTGATTTCCAGCGATGTTTCGCAACCCTCGCTTACTTCTGCTCGCCTTTGCGCTCGTCGCCGGGGCGATCCTCGTGGCCCTGCTGGAGCTTACAATGGGTCGCTCGCCAGCAGGACCGCCGTTGCCCAACCCGAACGGATACGATGACCTCGTCAAAGCGGGGGAGGCAGTGCTGGGCAATGTTCGCGATTGGCCAGACCTCGACCACGACCGTCTCCGCGACTTGGTATCCACCATCGCCGAACCGCTGCGCCTGCTCCGCCTTGGGCTGGCCCGGCAGTGCATTATGCCTATGGATTCCGCGCTGACCAATGCTGCCGGGATGATGAACCAATTGGCGCGGATGCTGCCGCTGGTCCAACTGCTGGCAGCGGAGGGGCGGCTGCGGCAGAGGGACCACCAGCCTGCCTATGCTGCCCGGAGCTATGTCGATGCCATCCGCTATGGCAACGAGATGAGCCGGGGCGGATTCATTATCATACGCCTCGTGGGAGCTGCATGTGAAGCGATTGGCTAAGTTCCGCTGGCAAAGCTCGTGCCCAAGCTCAATCCCGACGAAGCCCGCGCCGTTTTGAAAGATCTGGATAAACTGGACGCTGGCCGCGTCACATGGGCTGAGGTGAAGCAAGGCGAGAAGCGCTACATGCGCTATGAAATCAGAAAACACGGCAATCCAATCATGCGGGTGATGAACTGGTGGCAATCCCGGCAGGCAGTGCAAAGGGCCGAGTTAAAACACAGAACAGTGGTCGCCCACGAGCGCTTGCTGCTCGCTGAAATAGCCCTGCGCTGTTACCAATCGGAGCAGGGAAATCCGCCAGCGCGTTTGGATGAACTAACCACCAAGTATCTCTCACGCGTGCCGCAAGACCCGTTCAGTGGGCAGCCGCTGATTTACCGTGCCCAAGGCACGAACTGGCTGCTCTATAGCGTCGGGTCCGATGGTGTGGATGATGGCGGCAAACCGGTGGGTCGGGGTCTTGCGAGCAAAGGCGATTTGTTTTTCGACTCGCCCTGAGCCGGGGGCAGGCTAATCCGCGTCCCAGCGTTGGCCCAGCGTCGCCGAACATCCAATTCTGCTCGCGGGCGCTACCAGCGGAACGTTTGCACGGTTCAAGTCGAGTTCTTCAACGGCTTGGGGCAAGTGCGCCCGGCTCCGGCGCACTGGTCACTTTGAACTCACTAGCCAAGCGGATCCCTTTGGCGATTGGCCCCGGCGTCATCCGCCGTCCAACAGCGCGCTTGGCTGATTTGGAATCTTACTCTTCCTGAGCGGCGGCGAGGCTGAACCGCTTATAGGCCTCCACGAAATCCTGCTCCACGCCCCTGCCTTTGCTGTAACACACGCCGCAGTCTCGCCGGTGCTACCGAGCTGCAGCCATCAAATCCGAAATACTGACACTTGGAGTTGCCGGGCTGCCTGTCTGGCGGGTGGTGGTTTGACCGATACGGGCTGCCAGTGATTGCCCAAACCCGACCTCAGCTACGACCAACCCGACGATGGCCAGACAGAGCACCGTGACCCGGACTCGGAGGACGCTGCGAACGAATGAGTTTGTTTTCATGGCCCCACTTTAGCCCCCACCGCGCCGAGGGTGTTAATCGAAAGAAATCACTCGACCATTGATAGAAGCGATGAAGGGGAGATGTGCGGAATAGCTAGGTTGTCCGTCTGGCGAGCGGTGGTATGGCCGATCCGCGCAGCCAAAGATGCACCAACGTATACTTCAAGCCCAAAGATGACGGCCAGAGCCGCACACAGCGCGATAGCTCGGATTTTCATGAGGTAACCAACAGAAGCATCAGTTTTCATGCCTCGAATTTAGTCCTCCACCGGCTGAAGGTATTAATCGAAAGAATTTGCGGGTTCATTGCTGCAAACGATGGCAGGCAGATGCTCCCTGGTGTGCCTCCGTGGGCGACACCGTCAGCCCGGCGGTCGGCCAGCATCGCCGTGACGGCCCGGACCTGACGGCGCGCTGGCGGCAGCACCCAGTCCAACGGCGGAGCCTCAACTGTCAACACTTGATGGTTGAAGATGCGAATGCCATCAACGATCATGCTACGGTTCTGCGAACATACCGGCGATGATCTCCGTGAGCTGTCATCGGAAACGCGCTAGCATCGTTGGGCGTCTGCGATGCGGGCAAGTGATTGGATTCGTAGCATTCGTTCTGGCCGGTGACAGCGATTGTCCGGCTGCGCCCGCGGTTGCGGTGCAACTGAGCGTGTATTGCACGGCTGGTGACGTCACTCATTATCTGGCAACGGCTGAAGCCCGGCAGCAAGTCCTGCACGTCCTCCAGCCTTTGAACGTGGGGCGCGTGTTCCTGGAAGGACGACGCGGCGATCAATACGTCTCCCCGGCGCAACTGCGTGAACTTCGGGATTGGTTTGCCGCCTGCGGAATCCAGTGCAGTGGCGGCATTGCGACCGTGCCGGGCGGCAACTTCGGCCAGCGACAGCAGGGCGGACTGGAGTGGCTGGATTGGGAGAGCCAGAAGACACGTACGGGCGTGGCTGCGTTCTTTGCCGAAAACGCGCCGGTATTCCCTGAGCTGGTCGTGGATGATTTCTTCTGCACGGGCGACACCTCGCCGGAAGCCGAGCAGGCAAAAGGCAAGCGCTCCTGGGGGGAGTATCGACGCAATCTGTTGGTTTCCTTGATCAATCCGCTCATATTCAATCCGACTCGGGCCGCGCACGGACAGACCCGCTTAATCCTCAAGTTTCCACAATGGTACGACCGGTTTCATCTCTACGGCTACGATCCCCTGCGCATGCCCGAGCACTTCGACCAGATATGGGTCGGCACTGAGGTCCGCGATCCCGAGACGCGGCGGATGGGCTTTGTCCAACCGACAGAGGGTTACATGAATTTCCAGTGGCTGGCCTCGCAGTCGGGGAGCAAAGTGCGCGGGGCCTGGTTCGATCACATTGAATGCAGCGCGCAAAATTTCCTCGATCAAGCCTACTTAAGCATCCTCGCGGGCGCCAGGGAACTGACGCTCTTCAGCCTGAATGACCTGATGAGCGGGC
>Ga0118677_10001847_pt1 | contig 43855 bp, 19 predicted proteins | sample AliMusrvi5mmetaG_FD_86154 | JGI IMG/M metagenome (GOLD analysis project Ga0118677, IMG submission 86154)
TCAAAACCTTCCGAAACGGATTCTTCCGGCTCCTTCGAGTCGCTACTTGAGGGGAAAATCTCTAGGTCAAAATTAGTTTCATCCAGCTCGCTTAATTCTTCTGTGTCGCTTAGGTCGCTATAAATATCTTCTGTGTCGCTTAGGGTCTCTGATTTTGTGCCTGTGTCGCTTAGGGGAATTATCTCAATCTCTGGGTCCGGCTTTATAGAATGAGAGGAAAGAGCTGCTTCTTCTAAAATAATCTGAGCCGCTGCGGCTTGTGCCTCCCTTGGCAGTCTTGCTATCTCCATCAAACGAGTAGTGGATTTCTCAATAGGGTTACCTTTTAGCATTTCTATAACTTCAGGGTCTAAATCCCTTCCTATCTTAGCTAAACGCTGAACTGTCCGCTTATCTACCCCAATAGCCGCCGCGGCCTCTTCGGCAAAACCGGCGACTCGCTTACCGGTGCCCCTGGAAAAGCTTTTTTCATACAACTCTCGGCGTCTAGCCATTTGCTGAGAACGTTCTAGCACGGTTAGTTCTTGGCGAGCAAAGTTCTCATCAATCTCTATTAGTTCTGCCTCCTCTGGGGTACAATCCCTAACTACTGCCATAATCTTATTCTTCCCCAATAACCCATGTGCGGCCAATCTTCTCCTTCCGGCTACAATAGAACCGTCTGTATTGATGATAATAGGCATAAGTTGCCCTAATTCTTGTATAGAGTCAGCTAGGGTCCTTAAAGCTTCTTGGTCACCTCTTACTTCTTCCCCTTCAGGAACAATTATCTCTGATGTTGTAACCTGAATGGGCTTGTTCGATTCCTTGAATCTAGGGGCTTCAGAAGGTTCGTTCATGCCAAGTATATCGGTACGTTTCAATTTTTTCAGGCCCATACAGGGCATCCTAGAGGCGACTGAGTGTCGTATAGAGCTACCCCCCAAGCTACATTTCGCATAACCACCCCTTTCTCATGGGTAATATAAAATTGTATTTCCCCTGGTCACAGCCCCGCCCGGTATCAGTATCTTTCTAGTATATATGATTAGTGTCTACAAGGACATTACATAGAAGGGTATAAGGATAGTACTAAGGAGATTAGAAGTAGGACTATAAGGGATTATAACCTAAGAGACTAGAGGAGAAGTAAGAGGTATAAGAGTATTTAGAGAGAACGGTATAACAGGAGTATTGGTATTCATGTGTATGTACGTTATTGATATGAGTACTGGGTGGTGAGGCAGAGAAGTTTGTAAGAATGGTATTGCTGAATTGTTCTTGATATTGGTATTGGTGCTTAGAGGTATTACCGAATTGTTCTTGATATTGGTATTGCTTAGTATTTGTCCTAGGGTATTTAATTAACTAGGACCTACTGGACTTAGATTTGTTCTTGTCCTGTATTAGAAGACTTTTCAAGTCAGACAGATAAAAAACGCCATTCTGTCGTACCGGTATTTATCTAGAAGAAGGCATCGGTTTCCTACTTGTTTCATTTTCCCAACAACGCCACGAATCGAAGACGACACGGAAGCGTCGAAGCGTAAACGCCACGTGCGAAAAGTCGCCACGCTATGTACCCAACGCCACAGCTAAAGGTGAAGGTGCCCTTGATATTGCTTGTACTTAGTTGTCTTAACAGACGTTTCTAGCGCACAGTCCACCGGACTGTGCTACGACCGTCTCGTAGTCACCTTTCTTGTTAGTTCAAGAGATGTGTAGCACACAGTTGGGCCAAGGCCCAGGATTGGCTGATGGCGAGCGGTATGGGTTTATAGTAAACCCCCCGCCAGGCGGAGAACCCAGAGGCTACGCCCCTGTGTCCTCCAAGCGAACTTTAGCCCTTCGGTCTAAAGTCACGCTGTGCCTGGCTGTGCCGTGCGAGACGCGAGATGCGCTATGACGCTTGGCGTGTCGTAGCTGTTTGTTGTTAGCTCAGAGTCCCCACCACGCTCACGAGCGCGCCGCAGGCGCGCGGTAGTGGGGAAACCGATCTATCTCCTTTCTCTCCAATCCCCCCTCTTACTCTCCCACTGCCTCCGGCGGGGCTTGGCAGCCGGCCTTGAGAACAGACGGGTTTGTTGGTGGGGCGCGATTTGGGGGCGTGATGTCTTTGGGCTAAATGTTCTGGGCGTTGTCCTCTTGAGTAAGTAGCTATTTTTTAGAGTTGCTTTTAAGTGCCCGCACGTCTCTCTGCCTAGACTCTGCCCAGACTCCCCAAGACCCCAGTTGGCCAAATAACTGTTACAACCAGATGGCATAATGGAGTCATAAGGATAACGAGCCATGGAGGTAACACAAGGATGGGAATGGACTTAATCCCGGCAGATGCTGTAGACCCTTACCATTTCAACTGGTGGGGCTGGAGTGCTATTGGCGGTGCCACAAGCAATATTTATTTACACACTACGGCTCTTACGCAAACAACATGTTTCAAGCGAAATGTTACATCCGGGGCTTGTGGTACGGTAAGTTCCAATATTATTACTGTAACCGTTTATGCAGATCTCACTTCTGGCTCTATCGGCTCAAATCAGACTATTTGCTACAATACACCTCCTGCCGCTTTCACTCAAACTGTTGCTTCTTCAGGAGGAACAGGCAGCTATACCTATCAGTGGCAAAATCAACCCGGATGCTCAGGAGGCTGGGGGGATATTTCAGGGGCAACAGCCACTACTTATCAGGCTGTACCTATCACTCAGACAACATGTTACAGAAGAAATGTAACTTCAGGCTCTTGCGGAACTCTTTCTTCAAATACAATTACTGTTTCTGTTTACGCAAACCTTACTCCCGGAAGTGTTGCAAGTGACCAGTCTCTATGCTATAACACCAGTCCTGCCGTGTTTTCTCAAACATTTGCTGTAAATGGTGGAACAGGTTCTTATAATTATCAATGGCAGATACAACCAGGGTGCTCCGGTGCATGGAGTGATATATCCGGTGCTACTGCTACTACGTATGACGATCCGGGGAATCTCATCCAGACAACATGTTACAGAAGAAATGTAACTTCCGGCTCTTGCGGAACGGTTGCTACAAACACAATAACAGTTACTGTTTATGGTGATTTAAACGGAGGCATTGTTGCTGCAAGTCAGACAATATGTTACAACCAGAATATCGCCGGTTTTACTAATTCAACCTCTCCATCAGGGGGCACAGGAATCTATAACTATCAATGGCAGATACAACCGGGATGTTCAGGTGCCTGGAGTGACCTGCCAGGAGCTACAAGTGATATATACTCATATCCTTCTGCGCTTATACAGTCAACATGTTTCAGGAGAAAGGTGACTAATCCTTGTGGAACCGTTTATTCCAATACGATAACGATTACAGTTAACCCATTACCCGCTGTAAGTTTCTCAGGGTTGACTGGTCCTTATTGTATAAGCCAGATAACACCTGTCCCGTTAACAGGTTCTCCTGCCGGCGGAACATTCAGTGGAAATGGTATATCGGGGAATAATTTTACACCTTATTATGCTGCAGTAGGCAGTAATACCATTACTTATACTTATACCAATGGAAATTTCTGCACCAATAGCACATCACAGATTGTTACTATTATTGGACTTCCCAATGTGGATTTTTCTGGCCTTGGAGGTCCTTATTGTGTTGATAACAACAATCCTGTTGCTTTAACGGGTTATCCTACAGGAGGAACATTCAGTGGCGCCGGGATTTCAGGTAATACATTCATCCCTTCTTTAGCCGGTGTTGGCGTGCATTCTATAACATATACATATTCTGATGCCAATGGATGCACCAACTCCAAAACATATACTGCTGTTGTAAATGCTTTACCTGCTGTAACATTCAGCGGACTTGAAGTAGATTATTGTATTAACTCATCGCCTTCAACATTAACAGGTTTTCCTTTAGGAGGCACTTTCAGTGGTGCCGGAATTTCTGGTAATGTGTTTAATCCGACCATTGCCGGGATAGGACCACATACAATTACATATACATATTCAGATGCAATTGGGTGTATTAATTTTACACAACAAATTACAACAGTTCATAATTTACCGATAGTTTCTTTCAGCGGATTAAATGCTAACTATTGTTATGAAGCCACTGCTGCCTTGTTAACAGGCAATCCCGCCGGAGGTACCTTCAGTGGAAATGGTGTCAGCGGCAACTATTTTTATCCCAGCGTTTCAGGGGAAGGGACTATTAACATTACCTATACTTATACTGATGGCTTTTCTTGTTTAAATACCAGTATGCAAGCCACAACAGTATATGGACAATTACTGGCAGGTACAGTAGGAAATAGTCAAACTATTTGTTACAATTCGGCCCCTGCAGCTTTTGTTAATATTGCAACGGCTACTGGTGGGTCATTGGGAACGACCTATCAGTGGCAACAACAACCTGGTTGTATTGGCGCATGGTCAGATATTGCAGGCGCTACTGCCTCAACGTGTAATTCTACAGGAATCCTTACTCAAACTACTTGTTTTAGAAGATTGGCTCTTAACGCCTGTGGCAGCGTTGTATCAAATACTGTAGAAGTTTATGTTTTTGCTGATTTAACATCAGGCATTGTTGCTTCTGACCAGACAATCTGTAGTAATACATCGCCGGCGGCATTTACCCAATTTATTGCTCCTACGGGAGGCAATGGTTCATACACGTATCAGTGGCAGGAACAACCAGGATGTTCCGGTGCATGGTCAGACATATCTGGCGCTACAGCTTCAACGTATGATGTCCCCGGCAATATAACCCAGACGACATGCTACAGAAGAAAGGTTGTTTCGGGTGCTTCATGCGGTACTGTTTATACAAATACAATTACTGTCACTATTTTTGCCAATATAACACCTGGAACAATAGGAACAGATCAGACAATATGCTACAATTCAACACCGGCAACATTTACAAATGTGACATCTCCAACGGGAGGTACAGGTTTTTATGTTTATCAATGGCAGATACAACCTGGATGTTCCGGGCCATGGTCAGATATTTCCGGTGCTACAAGCGATGTTTATACGCAGACGACACCGATAACACAAACATCATGTTTTAGAAGAAAAGTTAGTTCAGGGGCTTGTGGTACTGATTATTCAAATGCTATTACTGTTACAGTTCATTTTGATTTATCCCCGGGTGCGGTAGCTGCAAATCAGACGATATGTTATAATTCATCACCGGCAGCATTTACAGAAGCCATTGCACCTGCGGGAGGTAATGGTATTTATTCTTACCAGTGGCAATCACAACCGGGATGTAACGGCGGATGGGGTGATATATCAGGAGCAACAGCCTCAACATATGATGATCCGGGTAATGTAACCCAAATCACATGCTACAGGCGGTTAGTTGCATCGGGCTCTTGCGGAACAATAGCTTCTGCGGCGATTACTGTAACAGTTTATGCTGATTTAACATCAGGGGCTGTCGCAGCCGACCAGACGCTTTGTTATAAAACGCCCCCAGCTACATTTACACAAACAACAGCACCATCAGGAGGTGATGGCACATACACTTACCAATGGCAGGTGCAGCCAGGGTGTACCGGGGCATGGTCTGATATTTCAGGAGCCACAGCTACAACGTATAATGATCCCACAAATCTAACAATAACAACGTGTTACAGAAGGCAGGTAATTTCGGGATCTTTGTGTGGATCAGCATATACAAATGTTATCACAGCTACTGTTCTTGCCAGCTTATCATCCGGGTCAATAGCCTCTGATCAGACTATCTGTTATAATTCCACACCGGCTACATTTACAAACGTTACGTCTCCAACAGGAGGTTCCGGATTTTATACTTATCATTGGCAGATACGACCTGGATGTACAGGGGCATGGTCAAATATTCCCGGCGCTACCAGTGATGTTTACACTCAGACAACGCCGATTATCCAGAACACTTGTTACAGAAGAGAGGTAACATCAGGGTCTTGTGGTATAGGATATTCGAATACATTAACAGTAACAGTTTTTGTCAATCTGACACCAGGTACAGTAACTTCGGACCAGACTATTTGCTACAACACATCACCAGCTGCATTTACGGAATTATTAGCCCCTTCAGGAGGCAATGGCTCTTACACGTATCAGTGGCAGTCACAACCCGGATGTACGGGCGGCTGGGGTGATATATCAGGTGCTATAGCATCAACATATGATGTGCCGGGAAATATTACACAAACGACCTGTTACAGGAGACAAGTGATATCAGGAGCCTGTGGAAGCATAGCATCAGCAGCGTTAACAGTAACGGTTTATGCAGATTTAACTTCCGGTTCTGTTGCTGCCGACCAGACCATATGTTACAATACATCGCCGTCTCCATTTACACAAACCATTGCTTCAACAGGAGGAAATGGCACTTACACTTATCAGTGGCAGGAACAGCCGGGCTGCACAGGCATCTGGACAGATATAACTGGCGCAACAGCCACGACCTATGATGTTCCCGGTACTGTTAACCAGACCACTTGCTACAGAAGAGAGGTAACCTCTGGTACCTGTGGCACAGTGGCAACATCAGTCCTCACCGTAACAGTATTTGGCACCCTGAATCCGGGAGCTATAGCTGCTGACCAGACAATATGCTACAATGCTATGCCGGCAACATTTACCAATGTTACCTCGCCAAGTGGCGGCAATGGATTTTTTACCTATCAGTGGCAGGTACAACCAGGCTGTTCTGGCGTTTGGACAGACATAGCAGGAGCTACCAGTGATATTTATACACAGACCTCTCCGATAATGCAGAATACCTGTTACCGAAGAAAGGTAACTTCAGGAACATGTGGTACAGATTATTCCAATGTAGTAACAGTAACAGTCTATACCATCCTTACGCCAGGAGTTGTTATCGCTGATCAGATCATCTGTTACAACACCGCGCCAGCAGCCTTTACGCAATCAGCAGCACCCACAGGAGGCAATGGTTCTTATACTTACCAGTGGCAATCGCAACCGGGATGTATCGGAGGCTGGGGTGATATATCAGGTGCCACAGCATCTACATATCAGGCAGGAAATATTATCCTTACTACCTGTTACAGAAGAGAATTAATAGGCGGCTCATGTGGAGCAGTAGCTTCTCCTTTTATTACAGTAACTGTTTATGCAGACTTAACTTCTGGTTCTGTCGCTGCTGATCAAACCATCTGTTACAATACATCACCGTCTCCATTTACACAAATAACCGCTTCAACAGGAGGAAATTTCACTTATATCTATCAGTGGCAGGAACAACCTGGTTGCACAGGCGCCTGGACAGATTTAGCCGGGGCGACAGCCACGACTTATGATGTGCCTGGCAATTTAACCCAGACCACTTGTTACAGAAGGCGGGTAACCTCAGGCACATGCGGTACCGTATCAACAGCAGTCCTAACTGTAACGGTATTTGGCACGCTGAATCCGGGAGCTATTGCCGCAGACCAGACCATTTGCTACAATTCGATGCCCACAACATTTACCAATGCCATTTCCCCAAGTGGTGGTATTGGATTTTTCACTTATCAGTGGCAGGTACAACCGGGCTGCTCTGGAGCATGGACAAACATAGTCGGAGCCACCAGTGATATTTACACACAAACGATTCCTATAACGCAGACCACTTGTTACAGAAGAAAGGTAACCTCTGGCACATGCGGCACAGACTATTCCAATGCCGTAACAGTAACAGTTTTTGCGAACCTGACATCCGGAACAGTAGTTTCAGACCAGACCATCTGTTATAATACTTCACCTGCAGCTTTTACAGAAACTGTGTCGCCAACAGGGGGCAATGGCTCTTACACGTATCAGTGGCAGTCACAACCGTTATGCACCGGAGGCTGGGGAGATATTTCAGGAGCTACAGCTTCAACCTATGATGTGCCGGGAAATATTACACAAACGACCTGTTACAGAAGACAAGTGATATCTGGAGCCTGTGGAAGTAGTGCGTCAGCATCGATAACAGTAACGGTATATGCTGATTTAACGCCAGGCTCAGTAGCCGCCGACCAGACCATATGCTACAGTATATCACCGGCTCCATTTACACAAATAACAGCCTCAACAGGAGGCAATGGAACTTACGCTTATCAGTGGCAGGAACAACCCGGTTGCACAGGCGTATGGACAGATATAGCAGGGGCAATGGCCACTACTTATGATGTGCCTGGCAATATAGCCCAGACCACTTGCTACAAAAGGCTCGTCACCTCAGGTACATGTGGTACAGTGTCATCAACAGTTATAACAGTAACCTTATATGGTACCCTCACTCCTGGCGCTGTAGCAGCTGACCAGACCATATGCTACAATACAATGCCTGCCACCTTTACCAACGTAACTTCTCCGGGCGGCGGCAATGGCATATACACCTATCAGTGGCAGCTACAACCCGGCTGTTCGGGTGCATGGACAGATATTGCCGGTGCCACCAGCGATATTTATACACAGACTACCCCGATAACTCAGACCACTTGTTTCAGAAGAAAGGTTACCTCCGGGTCGTGCGGCACAGACTATTCAAACGCTGTAACGATTACGGTTTATGCTGATTTAATCTCTGGTGCAGTTGCTGCTGATCAGACCATATGTTACAATACATCACCCGCAGCTTTTACAGAAACATTAGCTCCCACTGGAGGCAATGGTTCATACATCTATCAGTGGCAATCACAACCTGGATGTATAGGCGGCTGGGGGGATATTTCAGGTGCTACGGCATCAACCTATGATGTGCCTGGAAATATATTGTTAACGACATGCTACAGAAGAAATGTAACATCAGGCATTTGCGGTACAGTAGCTACTGCGGCTATAACAGTAACTGTATTTGCAGATTTAACTCCCGGTAGCATTGCTGCTGACCAGACTATTTGTAATAATACATCTCCATCGGCATTTACACAGATAACCGCGGCTACAGGTGGCAATGGCACCTACGCCTATCAATGGCAGGAACAACCTGGCTGCACAGGAGCGTGGACAGATATAGCAGGAGCTACAGCAACGACCTATGATGTGTCTGGTAATATTACCCAGACTACATGCTACAGAAGGCAGATAGTTTCAGGCGCATCATGTGGTACTGTCTACTCAAACAGTATTTCAGTAACTTTTTATGCTGTTGTTACACCAGGTTCGGTGGCATCGGATCAGACTATTTGCTATAATTCAACCCCTGCCACATTTACCAATATGTCATCTCCGGGTGGAGGCATAGGTTTTTACACCTATCAATGGCAGATACAACCGGGTTGCTCTGGAGCATGGACCGACATACCCGGAGCTACCAGCGATGTATTTACACAAACCACACCATTGGTACAGACTTCCTGCTACAGAAGGCAGGCTTCATCTGGAGCTTGTGGTACAGCATTTTCAAATGCTGTGACAGTAACAGTTTATAACAATCTGACACCGGGTATTGTTATCGCAGACCAGACGATCTGTTACAATACCTCTCCGACAGCATTTACCGTATCAGTAGCTCCCACTGGCGGCAATGGCTCATACACTTATCAGTGGCAATCGCAACCGGGATGTAGCGGAGGCTGGGGAGATATAGCAGGCGCTACAGCATCTACTTATCAGACGGGAAACCTTGTCTTTACGATATGTTATAGAAGAGAGTTAATTTGTGGCTCTTGTGGAACAGTTGCTTCACCCGCTATTACAGTAACAGTATATGCAGACTTAACCTCTGGTTCTGTTGCTGCCGATCAGACGATATGTTACAATACTTCACCGGCTCCATTTACTCAAACCTCTGCATCAGCAGGTGGTAATGGCAGTTACACTTATAAGTGGCAGGAACAACCCGGTTGCACAGGTGCGTGGACAGATATAGCCGGAGCAACAGCGACAACCTATGATGTTCCCGGCAATATATCGCAGACAACCTGCTACAGAAGACAGGTCACTTCGGGTATATGTGGTACAGTGTCAACGACAGTTATTACTGTAACAGTATTTGGCACACTGAATCCGGGTGCTATAGCTACAGATCAGACCATATGCTACAATTCTATGCCGGCAACGTTTACCAATACTACTTCACCAAGTGGGGGTAATGGCTTATACGCCTATCAGTGGCAGATACAACCGGGCTGTACAGGAGTATGGACAGATATAGCAGGCGCCACTAGTAATATCTATACCCAGACCACCCCGATAACGCAGACTACATGTTACAAAAGGAAAGTAACATCGGGTACATGTGGTACTGACTATTCCAATGCTGTAACAGTAACTGTTTTTGCTAACATGACCCCCGGAACAGTACTTTCAGACCAGACTATCTGTTATAATACATCGCCTGCAGCCTTTACAGAAGCTGTGCCGCCAACAGGAGGCAATGGCACTTATACCTATCAGTGGCAGTCGCAACCGTTATGCATAGGAGGTTGGGGAGATATAGCAGGCGCTACAGCTTCAACCTATGATGTGCCGGGAAATATTACACAAACGACCTGTTACAGAAGACAAGTGATATCAGGAGCCTGTGGAAGTAGTGCAACAGCATCGATAACTGTAACGGTTTATGCAGATTTAACGGCTGGCAACGTAGCTGCTGACCAGACTTTATGTTATAATACGTCTCCTGCTCCATTTACACAAATTACAGCCTCAACAGGAGGTAATGGCAGTTACACTTATCAATGGCAGGCACAACCGGGCTGTACAGGCGTCTGGACAGATATCGTCAGCGCAACAGCCACAACTTATGATGTCCCCGGCAATATAACCCAGACTACATGCTACAGAAGAGAGGTAACATCAGGTACATGTGGCACAGTAGCTACAGCAGCCATCACAATAACTGTATTTGGCACCCTGACTCCAGGGACCATCGCTGCTGATCAGACTTTATGCTACAACACAATGCCCTCAACATTTACCAACATTACCTCCCCAAGTGGTGGCAATGGATTTTACGCGTATCAATGGCAGGCTCAACCGGGCTGCTCTGGAGCATGGGCTGATATTGCAGGAGCAACAAGTGATATTTATACACAGACCACCCCATTAACACAGACCACCTGTTTCAGAAGAAAAGTAACCTCAGGTATCTGTGGTACAGACTATTCCAACACCGTAACCGTAACAGTCTTTACCAATCTGACACCGGGAGCAGTGACTGTAGATCAGACTATTTGTTACAATACATCACCGGCAGCTTTTACAGAAACAATCGCATCAACCGGCGGCAATGGCACCTACACCTATCAATGGCAGGAACAACCGGGATGTACTGGCACATGGACTGATATAACTAGCGCTACAGCCACAACCTATGATGTGCCCGGTAATATTATCCAGACTACATGCTACAGAAGACAGGTAACATCCGGTACTTGCGGCACTTTGAGCTCAAATGTTATTACTGTAACTGTTTATCCTGATTTAACACCCGGGACCGTTGGCTATAACCAGTCATTATGTTATGACAGTATTGCACAGCCATTCTTAAATATCGCTTTAGCTTCAGGCGGATCGGGTGTTTATGCTTACCAATGGCAGATACAGCCGGGGTGTTCGGGTTCATGGTCTGATATTTCAGGCGCCACCGGCACTACATATGCACATTCCTCACCAATGACACTTACAACTTGCTTCAGAAGAGTAGTTATAAATACATGTGGTATATTAAATTCAAATATAATTACTATCAATGTATTTAGTTATACTCCTGTAAGCTTTACTGGATTACACCCGCAATATTGTACGGATGCCGCAGCTGTTCTCTTAACAGGAACTCCTTCCGGAGGCACTTTTTCCGGGGCAGGAATTGCAGGTAATTATTTCTATCCCAATATCGCCGGTTCAGGGCTTCACAACATTACTTACACTTATATTGACCCCAATGGCTGCATGAACTTCCAGACGCAGCAAGTAACGGTATATGATATTCCTGTTGTCAGCTTTACAGGACTATTGAGTAATTATTGTGTGGATGCGCCTGCTGCTACGTTAACAGGTTCCCCTGCAGGAGGTACATTCAGTGGAACAGGGATAATCGGAAACATATTTAACCCCTCACTGGCAGGCCCGGGCACTTATGCTATAACATATACCTACATTGATGCCCACACCTGTACTAACAGCAGCTCGCAGACTGTTACCGTATATGCGCTTCCTGTAGTAGGGTTGCTGGGATTAAGTAACAGTTATTGCATTGACAACCCTCCTGCACATTTAACAGGACTGCCTTCCGGAGGAACATTCAGTGGTGCCGGTATGAGCGGAAATATCTTTGATCCAGCTTCAGCAGGTGTTGGAGCTCATTCAATTACGTATACTTATACTGATAGTCATGGGTGTACAAATTCTACCACACTGTCAACTACTGTTTATGACTTACCCGTTGTTTCTTTTACCGGACTGCAAAGCCCTTACTGCACCTATTCATCCCCTGAAACATTAACAGGAACACCTTCAGGAGGCACATTCTCTGGCCCCGGCATTATTGGCGATATCTTTTATCCGAATATTGCTGGTGCCGGCACGTTTAATATCATTTATTCTTATACTGATGGGAATAGTTGCCTCAATCATGATACACAAACGGTAGTAGTTTATGCCCAGCCAATAGTAAGCTTTAGTGGACTCAATACAGATTATTGTGTTGATGCAACATCCAGCACCCTGACAGGAACCCCGCTAGGGGGAACTTTTTCAGGAGCGGGAATGAGTGGTAATGTATTTAGTCCCTCTGGAGCCGGAGCCGGTACACATACGATTACCTACTCCTTTACCAGTTCTAATGGTTGCAATGAAAGTTCCTCACAGTTGGTTATTGTTCACCCGTTGCCTGTTGTATTTATCTCAGGACTTTCTCCTGCCTATTGTGTGGATGCAGCTGCTGTGTCGTTAAATGGCAGCCCCGCAGGTGGAAATTTCACGGGTCCGGGCATGATAGGAAATATATTTAATCCTGGTTTGGCAGGTCCGGGTACACATACCATTACCTATCATTTTACCGATGGTAATTTATGTTACAATACCTTTTCCCAGACTATAATAGTGAATGCTTTACCTATAGTAACATTTACTGGTCTTGCCCCTCATTATTGCCCTTATGAAGTAGGTCTGTTACAAGGTATTCCTTTAGGAGGCACATTTACTGGTCCTGGTATGGTGGGTAATTTGTTTTATGCATCTATTTCAGGTGTTGGTACACAGCAGATTGTTTACACGTTTGTAGATAGCAATAATTGCTTAAATACTGATACACAAATTACTGTGGTTTCTGCGCTGGTGCCTGTTAATATTATAGGTCTGGCCACCGATTACTGTGTGAATAATCCTCCGGCAGTTCTTACAGGAAGCCCTTCGGGAGGTACTTTTACAGGCCCCGGCATGAATGGCAATACGTTTTATCCTGATTCGGCCGGTATTGGTATCCATACTATTAATTATGCCTCTTCAGATTCACTCGGCTGTATTAATGATGTATCGGAGATTGTTATAGTCCATGGTTTACCGACTGTAGATTTCTATGGGCTGGATTCATCCTATTGTCTGGACGCCTTGCCCTCTCTGCTTACTGGTTTACCTGCGGGCGGTACCTTCAGCGGACCGGGTGTCAGTGGCAACCATTTCTATCCTGATTCAGCAGGGACGGGGATCTTTACAATTACGTATAACTATGCCGACAATTTCACGTGTATTAACCATAGGTCCAGAACGGTTATAGTAAATCCATTACCCATTGTTAATATAACTAACCTGCAAAATTCATATTGTTATAACACCCCCCCCATAGCCTTATCAGGAACGCCTGCAGGTGGCACGTTCACAGGTACAGGTGTTTTTGTCGGTTATTTCTATCCTGTTGTTTCAGGTGTAGGCACCTTTAATGTAACCTATACGTATACTGACGGGAATTCGTGTGTCAATTATCAAACAAAGCCTGTAATTATTTTACCAGTACCGGCGATTACATCAACAGATACAGTATTTACATGTTCCGGCCAGAGTGTTAATTACACTATTGCTTCCAGTTTATCAGGAACAACATACACCTGGACTTCTTCACTTATTCTGGGTTCAGCAACAGGATACAACTCCGGTTCAGCAGCGGTAATTGGTGATACTTTAATAAATAATACGCTTTCGGCAGCGTTGGTTAAATATATCATAACACCAACATCGTCAGGCATACCCGCCTGCACGGGCGATCCATTTGTGTTAATAGTGAACGTCAGACCATACCCAACCGTATATGCAGGACATGATGCTCAGATATGTTCCAACACTCCATATACTGTTATGGATGCTACAACAGATCCTTCAAACATTATTAACTGGACAACAAATGGACTGGGAACATTTAATAATTCTTCTCTGATGCATCCAACCTACATTCCAAGCACATCTGAATTCGGTAATATTTCACTTTACATGACAGTCACCAACCTGTTAGGCTGTCCGAAAACAGATACCATGGTGCTGTCTATTAATTATGCGCCTATCGCCCATGCAGGGGGTAACCATATTATTAACTGCGGTGGAAGCGGAATTATTATGGGCTCTCCGGCACAACCCAACTATCTGTATAACTGGTCGCCTGCTACAGGACTGAGTAATCCAAATATTGCCCAACCAATGGCCAATCCTGCATCAAATACAATATATATATTAACGGTAACGGATACTGTTAATGGGTGTTCTGATCTGGATACTGCCGTCATTACCGTTAATGGCGCTCCGTTTGCTGATGCCGGAATTAATCAGAATGTTAACTGTGGCGGGGCAGGTGTAGTAATAGGGAGCTTAGCCATAAATGGGATGAGCTACAGCTGGTCTCCGATTTCAGGATTGAATAATCCTAATATAGCCCAGCCTACAGCAGCCCCATTATCAACGACAACGTACATGGTTACGGTTACAGATCTGGCAACTGGATGTTTTAACACAGACAATGTTACGATAACTGTTATTGGTGCCCCAACAGCTAATGCAGGACCAGACCAGACTATTAATTGTGGCAACAGCATAGGTGTTGTGATAGGCTCTCCTGCTGTCAGCGGCATGTCTTACAGCTGGCAACCTGCAACAGGCTTGAATAACCCGAATGCAGCCCAGCCCGTTGCCCTCCCATCAGCAAATACTACTTATGTGCTTACCGTTACAAATATGGCCACAGGATGTTTTGCCACTGACGACATCACCATTACCGTTTTAGGAGCACCTTCTGCCAATGCAGGCTTTGACCAGTCAATATCTTGTGGAAGCAGTACAGGTGTAACAATTGGAACACCTCAGGTATCAGGCTTATCATACAACTGGCTACCATCTAATGGTTTATCAGATCCTAATATTGCCCAACCAATAGCAACCCCGTTAACAAATACGACCTATCATCTAATTGTAACAGACTTGTTAACAGGATGTTATGCTGCTGATGAGGTAGATGTTTCTGTCATTGCTTCACCTGTAGCAAATGCCGGAACAGACCAAACCATAAGTTGTGGCGGCGTAGGCATTAATATTGGTGCTGCATCAGTAATTGGCATGTCGTACAGTTGGAGTCCGTCAAATACTTTATCAAATGCCAATATAGCTCAACCAACTGCCACACCGTTGTCCAGCACTACTTATACGTTAACTGTAACAAATATGGCCACAGGATGTTATAATACTGATGATGTTACAATTACAGTAGTAGGCGCTCCTGTTGCAACTGCCGGAATAGATGCGGCTGTTAACTGCGGCACGGGAATATCTGTAGGTTCTGTGGCTGTGGCTGGCATGTCATATATCTGGATTCCTTCACTTGGCCTTAACAATCCAAACATAGCACAACCTATCGCTACACCTCACACCACAACAAACTATACACTCATTGTAACTAACATGGCGACAGGGTGTTATGCTACTGATGATATAAATATTACGGTTATTGGCGCTCCTTTAGCCGATGCCGGACCAAATCAGACCATAGGATGTGGAAGTTCAGGAACGACTGTCGGAACACCTTCTGTTGCCGGCTTGTCCTACTCATGGACCCCATCTTATGCCTTAAGTGCAACAAATATAGCACAGCCTACAGCAAATCCTTCGGGTAATACAACCTATTATCTTACCGTTACAGATCTGGCTACTGGTTGTTATGGTGTTGATACTGTTAATATTACAGTTTCTGGAGCTCCTGTAGCTCATGCAGGGATTGACCATACCATAAGCTGTGGCAGTACCGGTACAACTATAGGGACTCCGGGATTGACAGGCTATTCTTACACGTGGTCGCCAGTCTCCGGGTTGAACAATCCCAATATTGCACAACCTGTTGCCAATCCGCTAGGAAACACTTTGTATCAGTTAACAGTAACTGATTTAGCCACAGGTTGTTTTGGAACTGATGATGTTAATATTTCGGTATCAGGTGCTCCTGTTGCCAATGCCGGCTTAAATCAGTCTATACCATGCGGTGGCCCCGGCGTTGTTATAGGGACAACCGGCGTAATTGGTGTCAGCTATACATGGAATCCTGCATACGGACTCAATAATATCAATATAGCCCAACCCACAGCGACACCATATGTTACTACAAATTATGTGTTAACAGCCAAAGATTTGGCTACGGGATGTATAGCCACCGATGATGTGCTTGTTACTGTTGTTGGCATGCCAAGCGTTTATGCCGGTAGTGATGCCTCTGTTTGTGCCAACAATATATATTTGATTAATGATGCCACAAGCTCTAATGTAAATGTTCTCTGGACACATACCGGTATTGGAAATATAACCAATTACACAACCCTGTCGCCAACGTATTTGCCGTTGCCTAATGAATTCGGCACAGTAATAATGACATTAACGGCAGTATGTAATACAGATACAGCTACTGATAACATGATACTTACCATTTATCCATATCCTGTTGCAACATTCTCTGGTTTAGATTCTGCTTATTGTACAGATAATCCGGGCAGTATGCTTAGCGGATATCCGGCAGGGGGAACCTTTAGTGGGCCAGGTCTTACAGGCGATTTCTTCTCTCCGTCAGCAGCAGGCATTGGGGTTCATCAGATAACCTATACCTTCCAGGATGCCAATGGTTGTATTAAGGATACTTCTATGACAACAATAGTAAATCCTACACCTGTTGTTTCTTTCACAGGTCTGGCCAGTCACTATTGTGCTTATGATGCCGCCTACCTGATAGGCACACCGGCAGGAGGTGTTTTTACAGGCCCGGGAATGGTTGGCAATATGTTTTATGCTAATGTATCGGGTGTTGGAACATTTTATATAACATACACTTATATGAATGCTTATGGATGTATGAGTTCACAAACCCAACAAACAACAGTAACAGCTATACCCAGCACTAATTTCTCAGGGTTGGCTTCTCAATACTGCATTGATGCATCTCCTGTAACCCTTATTGGAACTCCAGTGGGTGGTACTTTCACCGGTCCGGGTATTACAGGCAGTATTTTCAGCCCTGCTGTTGCCGGTCCAGGACCTCATAGCATTGATTACTCTTACAATGACAGCTCAAGCTGCATAAGCAATTCAACGCAAAATGTAATGGTTTATGCCTTACCGATAGTACAATTCAGCGGGCTGAACACAGCTTATTGTATAGATGGCGCTCCTGTTGTACTCAATGGATTCCCTTCAGGGGGTACTTTCAGTGGACAGGGAATTGCTGATAGCACATTCCACCCATCTGTTGCAGGAGTCGGTACACATACTATAACCTATACTTATACGGATATTCATGGATGCACAAACACACATTCAGAAAATGTTATTATACACCCATTGCCTGTTGTAACGCTTTCTGCTCTTAACAGTGTTTGTGTTAATGCAGTACCGTTTGCCCTTTATGGGGGCTTACCCATTGGTGGAACTTATACAGGAAATGGGGTATTAAATAACATGTTCTATCCTGCTACTGTTGGAGTTGGCACCTACCAGATAACGTACACGTATACCGATAATTTTGGATGTATTAATTTTACTGTTAAGCCTATTACTGTTAATCCATTGCCTGTGGTTAGCTTTTCCGGTCTGGCATCCTATTATTGCTTCACCAATACCACTGTAACCCTTACGGGAACACCTTCCGGAGGCATATTCTCAGGAGCCGGCATTGTGGGTAACACCTTTCATCCTGTTACTGCAGGAATCGGCTTCCATAGTATAACATATACATTTACCAATAGCAATACATGCACAAGTTCACAGACACAGCTGGTTGAAGTAAAAGCCCTTCCTGTTGTTGATTTTAGTGGTTTGGATACAACCTATTGTCTTGATGCAGCACCGGTAACCCTTAGTGGCTTCCCTGGCGGGGGTACTTTCAGCGGGCCCGGTATTACAGACAGCACCTTCACCCCATCGGTTGCAGGCAGCGGTATTCATACCATAACATATACGTATACTGATATTTATGGCTGTGTTAATGTCCATTCTCAAAATGTAAAAATTAATACATTGCCTGTCGTTACTCTTGCGGCCCTTAATCCCGTTTGTGTTGACCATGCCCCATTTGCACTTTATGGTGGATTACCTTCCGGTGGTACATATTCAGGCACAGGGGTGATCAATAATATCTTTAATCCGGCATTGGCAGGAGCAGGCACACATCCCATAACATATACCTATACTAATAATTTAGGGTGCACAAGCTTTGCTGTTAAACCTTTAACTGTCAATCCATTGCCCGTTGTTACTTTTACAGGTTTAGGTACGTATTATTGCAATAGCTCTGACTCAGTAGTTCTTACAGGTAATCCTTCCGGTGGCACTTTCTCTGGTCCGGGCATTACAGGTCATGTCTTTAATCCGTTGATTGCCGGTGTAGGCTTCCACAGCATTACATATTCATACACAGATGCTAACACATGTACAAGCACTGAAACACAGACTGTTGAAGTGAAAGCTCTGCCGGTAGTTAATTTCGGCGGTTTAGATCCTTCTTATTGTATCGATGCTCCTATTGCTCAGTTAACAGGTTATCCGTCAGGGGGTACTTTTACAGGTGCAGGAATTTCCGGAACAACGTTCAGTCCCTCTGTTGCTGGTGCCGGTACCCATGTTATTACCTATACGTATATTGATGGTTTTACATGCATTGATTCAACCGCTCAAAGTGTCGTTGTGAATAATTTACCTGTTGTTACCTTTGGAAGTCAGGCCCCACTTTGTGTTGACGCATTGCCCATTATATTAAACACCGGATTGCCTGTGGGTGGTACTTATTCCGGCCCCGGTGTATCTAACGGACAATTTGATCCTGCAATGGCAGGTGTTGGCACATATGCCCTTACGTATAATTATACAGACGCCAACAGCTGTGCTGATTTTGCAACACAAACCATAACTGTCAACCCATTACCGGTTGTAAGCTTTACCGGCCTTGCGCCTTTCTACTGCGCTAATAGTGTTGGCGATACCTTAGTGGGTATTCCTTCCGGTGGTACTTTTAGCGGCACGGGAATGAATAATAACATATTTGAACCTACAGTTGCCGGCATTGGCACTCAGCTTATCACATACACCTATACCGACAACAACAGTTGTACTAATTACCACACTCAGAATACAGATGTTAAACCTTTGCCACAACTGAGTATATCAGGATTAGATACTTCTTACTGTATTAACTCTTCTCCTGTTTATATAACGGGTATACCTGCTGGAGGATCGTTCTCAGGTCCGGGCATTTCAGGTAATATCTTTGACCCTGTAGCAGCCGGCGTTGGTATATATGGCATCGTTTATACGTATAGCGACTTTTACGGATGCACCAATAAAGACACGACAGTTGTTGTTGTGAATGCACTGTCTATACTAAGTATTACTCCTGTAAACCCTGTTTGTATTGATGAAACCCCATTCTTATTACAGTGTGTGCTTCCTGCCGGTGGTACTTATTCAGGCCAGGGTGTTATTTCCGGGACGTTTTATCCGCAAACAGCCGGAGCAGGTGCCCATACTATTTATTATGACTATGTCGATAATAATAACTGTATGATAAGTGTATCAACGGTTATTATCGTCAACCCATTGCCTGTTGTGGTGCTTACTTTGCCCCTATCTGAAATGTGTACCAACGATACACTTATGCCGCTGTATGGAGGCACACCATTGGGAGGAACATATTCGGGAACAGGAATTACAGGTTCAGTGTTCGACCCGTTAATTGCTGGAGCAGGCATACATATCATCACATATACATATACAGATTCTAATGGTTGTACAAGTACAGCACAGGCTTCCCTTAAAGTTAATCAGGCACCACATGCTGATGCCGGAGAAGATGTTGCCATTTGTGCCCAGACTTCAGTAACGCTCAAAGCCACAGGAGGTGATTTCTATGTGTGGAATACCAATGAAACAACGCAGGAAATTGTCGTTTCACCTGTTCAGACTGGTACTTATACGGTTACAGTTTATGATGCCTATAATGGATGTTCGGAAATAGATAGTGTAACGGTTAGCATCATTCCTTTGCCCGTTGTTCAGTTAGTTACTGATGCCCCAAGCAGCATATTATCATTCGGGCAGTTTGTAACCTTCTCGGCGGTGCCATCGACTTATAATTACTACGACTTCTATATGAACACAATATTGGCCCAGTCTGGTCCTCTAAGCTATTATGGAACCAATATGGCTATTGCCGATACCATGATTACTGTAATCGCCTTAAATGGCACGTGTATAAGCGAACCCTATAATTTTAAACTTAATATTAAGCCCATCTATAATGTGTTTACACCTAATGGCGATGGTAAAAACGACTTTTTTATGAAAGGCTACGACCTGAGCGTTATGAACAGATGGGGACAATTATTATACGAAGGTTATGATGGATGGGATGGCAGTTTTAATGGAAAAGTCATGCCCGAAGGCACCTATTATTACGTTATTCGTTTTAAAGATGCCATTGGCAATGTTTCGGTTACAAAAGGCTCTATAACGCTTTACAGGGCTAAGAACTAATGGATAGTTTAATGTAAGCGTACTATAAAAGAATCATGAATATCCAATATCCAATGTCCAATGATGAAATAAAGACTTGGACATTGGATGTTCGATATTCATTATTGAAAATTGAATTTTTCTATTGCTCAATTGTGGTTATACCATTTCGCAATATGTTTTAATCCAATATATATTTGGTATAATGCCGACCGATTGACATTTTTATGAAATTTATTTGGACTAAAACATAAAGAGCATCGGTATTAAACCACAGGGAAAAAGACATTTATCAGATAATAGATGCCCATGGCTATCAGCATACTTACAGGAATTGTAAGCACCCAAGCCCACAACAACCGGGCGCCAACACCCCAGCGTACTGCGGAAAGACCTCTCGTTACTCCGGCGCCCATTATAGCACCTGTAATTGTATGCGTTGTGCTTACAGGTATGCCAAAGGCCTCAGTGCCAAAGAGTAATATAGCCCCTGATGTTTCTGCGGCCACCCCTTGAAAAGGCGTTAAATGAGTGATTTTTGATCCCATGGTCTTTACTATTTTCCATCCGCCAAGCATAGTCCCTACGGAGATACAAGTATAACACCCGAAAACTATCCAGAGAGGAATTGTATGTATCTTGCCTGCCGCATTGTATGTAATATGAGCCCACTCAGGAATAGAGGCAGGATTAATCCCTTTGAAATAAACAATAAGTGCAGCCGTTATAATGCCCATGACTTTTTGTGCATCGTTTCCACCATGACCCAGACTAAACAAGGCTGAGGATACAAGCTGAAGATACCTGAATATTTTATTAAGCCTTTTAGGTTTTCCCCGTTTGGTTATATGCATCAGTAAGATAGAAAAGAAGTATGATATTATCATTCCCAGTATGGGGGCCAGAAAAATAAAAGAAGCTATTTTAATAATTACACCACTGTGTACTATGGCCCATCCGCCATAAGCCACTGCAGCCCCTGCAAAACCTCCTACCAGCGTATGCGACGAACTTGATGGTATGCCTAAATACCAGGTTAATAAGTTCCAGATTGTAGCCGCAATGATGCCTGCCAATATTACCTGAAGATTTATCATGTTGGTATCAACAGTTTTGGCGATGGTGTCAACAATATGCAGGTTAAAAATGGCATAGGCCAGAAAATTAAAAGAAGCAGCCCATAAAACAGCCTGGAAAGGAGATAATACTCTTGTCGAAACAATTGTTGCAATGGAGTTTGCGGCATCATGAAAGCCGTTTACAAAGTCAAAAGCAAAGGCCAGAACTATTATTACTATTAATAAGGTAAAATTCATAATAATTTTTTTTATGGGTTTATCCTGCTTTAACAATAATTGATTTTAATACATCGCTCACATCTTCAGCTTTGTCAGTAGCTTTTTCAAGTGATGATAACATCTCTTTTATTTTAATAAGTTCAATAGCATCTTTTTCATCACGAAACAGATTTGATAAAGCGGTATGATAAATCTCATCAGCCTGATTTTCAATTTCATTGATACGAATACAGGAATTCATTATTTTTTTAGGGTTTTTAAGATTTTCTAATTCTATTATGGCTATTTTAATTTCACGTGCTGCCTGAAGTATCAACTCGCTCAGCTCAAGAAAACATTTAGGCTCTGTTCTGGGAGATAAGTTCCGTACTTTCTGGCAAAAACTGTTTATAAGGTCCAGGACATCATCTATTGAACCATTTAACTTGTCAATATCTTCTCTGTCGAAGGGCGTTATAAAAGTCTTGTTAAGCTCATCATAGATCCTGTGGGTAATATCATCACCTATTTTTTCATGTTCCTTTATAGAACTAATTATTTTAGCTTTTTCGTCAGAGTCAGCAACCAGAAAGTATTTATTTAATAAAATAGCTCCTTTTACCAGATTTTCGGTAGATTCTTCGAACATCGGATAGAATTTTTTTTCTTTTGGTGTCAGGAAATGTAAGATTTTTGAAAGGCCCATGATTTATTGTTTTTTTAAAATGTGATTTATTAATTGTTCGAGGTAAAATTACACAACAAAAGCCTTTTTGAATCAGGATAAGGGTTATTAATACAATAAGTTACTGTTAACTTAATGTTAAGAGAATAATGAAAAAAATGTTTATGAGTTTTGCTTTTTATTTAAATGAAACAGATAAAAAGAGTTTTATCTTAGGTGAAACATGGTGGTATTCGTATGATATAAAAAATATATTCTGAAGAAAGAAACACCAGAACCGATAAAAGGGAGTACAATGTTAATTTAACATTAAATTATATGGCCGGGAAAATATGGGTTATTAAATAGAAAATCCCCATAGAAATAACCATTGTCGTTGGTATTGTAAATAACCAGGCCAATGCAATATTGCCGGCAAGCCCCCATTTCACAGCCGACAGCCTTCTCGTCATTCCAACACCCATAATGGCTCCGGTTACTGTATGGGTTGTGCTTACAGGCACTCCTAAAAGAGAAGAACCGATAACTGCAATAGCTCCTGCTGTTTCTGCGGCAAAACCATGAACGGGTTTTAAATCTGTTAGTCCAACGCCAAGTGTTTTAACCGTCTTCCAGCCACCTGTAAGGGTTCCTAGTGCAATAGCACTATAACAAGCACCAATAATCCAGAAAGGAATGCTCTCAGGATATGTGTGGCCAAAATAACCGGAACTATAAAGAAGAACAGTGATTACGCCCATGGTTTTCTGAGCATCATTGCTGCCATGGCCCAAGCTGAAAACAGCTGATGAAAACAATTGTAAAAACCGGAAAGATTTATCAACCTTTTTAGGTGTAAACCTTCGGCAAATATGAAGCGTAGCCAGCATAATTATATAGCCTAAAAGCAAGCCCGTCATAGGGGCTAAAACAATAAAAATAGCGACCTTAAAAATTCCGGCTGAAACCAGAGCCCCTGTGCCACCAATGACCAGACCAGGACCAATCAATCCTCCTATCAGTGAATGTGATACACTGATTGGCATCCCGAAACGTGTACAGGTATATACCCATATAATAGCAGCGATTAATGCCGCAAGAACAAAAAAAGGCGTGATTATTTCCGGTGTAACTATGCTTTTCCCTATGGTTGTCGCCACATGATTTTTGAAAATAAAAACCGCCACAAAGTTGAAAAATGCAGCCCATGCCACAGCAGCAAAAGGAGATAGTACTTTGGTAGAAACTATGGTCGCTATTGAGTTGGCTGCATCATTCATCCCGTTCAGAAAATCAAACCCAAGGGCAAGTACAATTCCAATAATTACTATAATCCACATATACATAACAGCAAACTTTTTAACTTGTTTTTACAATAATAGATTTCAGAACGTCACTTACATCTTCTGCCATATCTGTTGCCTTTTCTAATGATGACAACATGTCTTTTATTTTAATAAGTTCAATGGCGTCTTTTTCGTCCCTGAACAAATTGGATAATGACGTATGATATATTTCATCAGCCTGATTTTCAATTTCGTTTATACGGATGCAGGCATCCATTATCTTTTTAGGGTTTTTAAGATTTTTTAGCTCAAGGATGGCCACTTTTATTTCACGGGTAGCCTGAAGAATAAGTTCGCTAAACTCCAGAAAACACTTGGGTTCTGATTTGGGAGAAAGGTTACGCACTTTTTGACAAAAGCTGTTTATCATGTCCAGAACATCGTCAATAGAACCGTTTAACTTGTTTATATCTTCCCTGTCGAAGGGTGTTATAAAAGTTTTGTTCAGCTCATCATAAATTCTGTGTGTAATATCATCACCTATTTTTTCATGTTCTTTTATGGTGGTAATAATTTTTGCTTTCTCATCAATATCCGTAATAAAAAAAAGCTTATTAAGCAATACAGCTCCTTTAACAAGATTCTCAGCCGATTCTTCAAACATAGGATAGAATATTTTTTCTTTTGGAGTTAAAAAATGCAAGAGTTTGGAGATTCCCATAAACAACAAATTTTATGAAGGTTTAACAATAAATTAATAGTATACAAATTAACCAATCTTAAAGCAAGTATTACCATTTTTTGAGTTATGAAAATGTTAAGTTAATGTTAATTTAATGTTAAGTTTTGTTTGAAATCAGCAAACAGAAGTCGGCAAATCGGAAAGTCGGCAATCGACAAGAAGACTGAAGACTGCAGACTGAAGGCAAATTCAAATTCCAGGCCTCAAGGTTTTTAAATAAAGATTAATAATGACTAATATCCAATAACCAACCCTCAATATCCAATATCCAAGTAAAAGGAAATCAATGCGTTAAATTAATTTCGCAAATAATAGAGAAGCCAATGACAACTAATGACAGCGAAGCGAATGACCACTAATGACTAATGACTAATGACTAATGCCTAATGACTAATGCCTAATGCCTAATGACTAATGACTATTGACTATTGACTAATGACTAATGACTGAGAATTTTATTTCATCATTATCCTCAGCGCTTCCCTTTTACTTAAAGGTTTCAGCGGTGTTTGTTCTACGAAAGAGAGCACTGCCCGGGGATTGGTTTTTGAATATTCGCGTAAAGCCCAGCCAACGGCTTTCTGAATAAAAAATTCTTTAGACCCTGTGCATGGCCTGATAAAAGAAAAGAGAAGGTCAGTGTCTGTTTCTTTTTTATACGTCAGTTGAAACAAGATACAAGAGCGTTGCAACCACATATTTCCTGAGTTCATCCATTTTTGTGTTACGGGACCTATTTGTTCAGGAAAAGTCCTGAAATAATGGCCGACAAGCTTAACAGCTATATAATCAACAGTATCCCACCACGATTTTGAGGTTATTATTTCTTCATACAAATTGATAATAGGAGGGGTACTGTTTTTTCTGAATTTATAAAGCAATTCCATAGCAAAATAGTGCAATTCTCTTTCTTGTTCCTGCCATAGGAGTGCGGCAACTTCATTAACATTTTCAACAGGCGGCCAGCCGAAAAGGTTATGAAATTCCTTACGGATAATAACCCTGTCGGGTTTCTTAATGCCATAAAAAACGAATTTGTCTTTCATGTATTTTGCCATCCAAAAAGCGAAGTCTGGATTGGCATTCTGGCGATAAACAGTTTTCAAATTTTCTATATATGAAAGTGCTTCAGCAGGTATGGTCATAGAGGTAGTATTTATAAAATATTTATCTGACACCAATGAAAATATATAGCTACTTTTCCATAGCGTTCATTTTTAGCTCCTCAGGCATTTTTTCAATGGCATATCTCAAGGCTGTCCGTGGCATTACAGCTTTGTTTTGCAATACATACTCAAATACCTCCTGCTGATGTGCCTGGCTGGCTGCTTTGAGCATCCATCCATAACCCTTTTGTACCAGATCATCCTTGTCTGTTAGCAGTATATCTGCAATGGCGAAAATATCTTTTAAAAAAAGACCATGCCTTGCAGGAATGATAAGGGTTACCGCCGAAGCACGCCGCACCCACCGGTTATTTGAAAGCGACCATTTTTTTAACCCCGGTAAATATTCAGGATACATCTCAGCAAATGTCCCGATAGTATGGTTGCAGAGCGTATCGCACGAAGCCCAGTTGCTCACATAATTATTCACCCATCTTTCGAATATTATAAAATCTTCAGGTGTATAGTGTTTATGCAAAGCATACGACCAATTGCAGGCGATAAATGATTCCTCCATGTATCCCGATTGCCAAAGTTCTTCGCATAAAACGAAAATCTCAGCCTTATTTTTGTCTTTTATCTCATTATAATATGCTTTTCCTATTTTGCTTACGTCCTGCGTTTTTATACCGTAAACGTTGATGGCCTCCTTAAAGAAATTGAGTGATGACTTTTGAATAGTTACATCGCTTTTTTGCTTTAGTTCCAGCCTGATTTTATTGATTATATCACTCATTTTTTATTTTATTTAATCTGGAGAACTCTGTTTATGTGCCACCGCTATTACTACGGTTCCCTTTTTGTGCCCCGTATCCACGTAGGCGTGTGCCTCAGCAATCTGTTCTAAGGAATAGCACTTGTCAATGACTGCTTTTATTTTTCCTGCTTCAGCAATAATTTTCAGGTAAATCAGGTCTTCTGCTTTAGGGATAAGCGTCCCGCCGACAAATGTGATCCGTTTGCCTATTGATGCCAGCTTAATACGGGCGCTTACAGCAGGTGTAGCTACAGCATGAAGATAAACCCCCTCTTTCTTAAGGGCTTTTACACAAGCAGAAATAGCACTTTTCCCAACCGTATCAAAAATAATATCGTAGAGATTCCCACATTTTGAAAAGTCTTCTTTTGTATAATCTATTACTGTATCAGCGCCAAGAGATTTAACAAGTTTCAGATTTAATGTACTGCATACACCTGTTACATGAGCGCCGAAATATTTGGCAAGCTGTACAGCAGAAGTACCGATACTTCCTGATGCTCCATATATAAGCACTTTTTGATTGCTTAAGATGTTTCCTTTTCGCAGAAAGTGCAAGGCTGTAGTAAAACCCCAGGGAATAGCAACCGCTTCCTTGTAATCCATATTTGATGGTTTAAGGGCGATGCAACTATTTTCATGAACGCAGATATATTCTGCATTAGCGCCAAAATTATGACCGGTTGCTGCAAATACCTTATCTCCTTTCCTGAAGCTTTTTACATCTTTTCCTGCTATTTCTATTTCTCCGGCAAAAACACTTCCCGGTATGCTCTTTTTAGGTTTTCTTAAACCAAGTGCAATCCTTGCTGGAAGCCAGAATGAGAACGGAACTTTAAACCCGCGGATTCTTGTATCTCCTACAGATACGGTAGTTGCATATATTTTTACCAATACCTCATTTACCTTCGGTGTTGGTTTTTCTACTTCTAAGATCTGTAGCACTTCCGGTGAACCATATTTTGTACAAACTACTGCTTTCATAATATATTTTAATTATGGCTTTTTTATTTCGCTTTCACGAAGCACCTTGTTTTTTCTTTTGCAAAAGGGCAATTTCCTTCTCCTGCCATGATAACTCTCACAAGCTACACAATTCCCATGGCGCTCACATTTTAGTTTCGGACAGGGGCAATCTGTTTTCAGGGTATCCATTAAATCGTTATAATTTTACGCCCCTAAGTTTTTCAGTGCTTCATACACCAGGAAAGCAGGCCATACTATGGCTTTAAGAAATCCCAGAACGCCCATCCAAAAACCTGTGGCATGTGAAATAAAATAAACGGCTGCACCAACAAGGCCCAGACCATAAATGGCTCCTGATGATGCGTTGTTGTGAATGTTGTTTTTCATGATATATTATTTTGGTTTTTAAAATATTCCTTTTTTCTATGGAACAGCAACAAAGTTATAAAAATATTAATTTATTTATTGATAGTCAAACCCTTTAAATATTTTTTCCACTAAACTCTTATTTTGTATTTTTGTCTATTCTCTGATAATACGGGCAGGCTCGAATTTGTGCTTGTCTGAAAAGTCTGAAATTAACTTTTAGATTTAAGAATTACGATTTACGATTATAAAAAACGAATAATGAATTTTCAAATAAATAAGAAATCGTAATTCAAAAATCGTAAATTGTAAATATAATGATATTTAGATATTACAGATAGGCACTAATTAATCATAATGAAAATAAGGTTTCTTAAAGTTATTTTATTTTATCTTCTACTTGTTTTTGCGAGACAGGCTTACTGTATACATCCTCCTGCCGTTGAAATGCTTCAAGCCTCTCGCGACCCCGAAAGAAGCAAGGTTTATGTGGGTTTTTGTCTGGGTATAAATTCCTATTTTGGCGACCTTAACAACAACAGCTTGCATATTCCATTTTATCGACCTTTAGGCATACAAATCCTTATGGAATGGGAGGTTATCAGATCCATCCGCCTTTCTGCCGGATTTTTTAAAGGAAGCATCTTTGGAGAAGAAAGATCGGCCCTTCGTAATCTGAATTTTAAAACGTCCCTTCTTGTTCCGCATCTAGGGTTGACAGTTAAGTTAGCTCAATTTTATCAGCGTCGGTATACTTTGTATTTCCTTACAGGTGCTGAAATGATTTTTTTTACACCTACGGGCGACTTAAAAAACGCCAAAGGAGAAACCTATTACTACTGGGACGACCGTACGGTGCGCAACCTTCCTGAAATCCCTTCAAACCTGAATACGGCATCCATAATAAAGCCCGATTTACATTATGAAGCCGATTACCGCAACCTGAACCTCGACAATGTAAGCAATTACCCGCGTTCTGCCTTTGCTATACCTCTTGGCCTGGCAATAGAAGGAAATTTAAACGGGGGATTCTATGTGAGGGCAGGTGCCACCTACCATTACACATTCACCGATTACCTCGATAATATTACCGCCAACAGCGTTGGAAGCCGGAAAGGAAATGCGGCGACAGACAAATTCCTGTTTTCGTATATCGGCATCATCTATAATCTCCCTGTTGCCAAAGCCAGCCACCCTTCAACCAACGACTGTATTTATGAAAAAAATCAGATAGACCATAGAAAGGCGGCTAAGCAGAAGATGAAATAGGTAAAATAAACTTATATAAAGTCCAATAATTATTTACACATTATATTTTGATTTATCAATAGTCCGTAGGCCTTTTATGTCAGTAAAAAATTTTAGTACAATTTTTATTGTCCGTATGGACATTAACAAAATGCTATCAGAATTTCCAAAGTTAACTCCCTGACGGGAAACATTTTTATACTTGATATTTTTTTATTGACATTTATGCCCTATGGGCAAAATTTAATAATATGTGTAAATAATTATTAGATTTTCTATAAAATGAAGGATAGCTTCGAAAACACCAAGCGATGCACTGAGTAAGTCGAAGTGACACCAAAATCCACAAAATTAAGATTATCAAATAAATACCTTTGGTGCTCATTTGGTGCTTTAGTGCTTTGGTGGCAAAAAAGCTTTTCGGATTACTTTATTAAAAGCATGAGTTTCTGAATCCGAAGGATTCAAATGTTTATAGCACTTGTTGAATTGCGCGAACATTCGACCCCGATCGGGATCGCACATATACGATTAATGGAATTCTATAAACATACAATCCCATTGGGATTGATAAAAAACACAAGACTTAGCAGATCTGTTAATAAAGCACAAATGAAGGAAATAGGGTATCGTTGAAAATATGTGTAATAATATAAAAACAAAAATAGCCATGGAATCTCAGATTTTATTATTCATTTGTCTTTGATAATCTGTGAAACAGTGGCTAATATTATATTATTTTTTGTGTTTTCAATTTTTTTAACTAAGTTTGAAGAAAAATAGGAGGCTTTTCTATGAAAAAATATACGTATTCTTTTTTTGTTATTTCAATGCTGCTTGTTGTTCAGACTGCTTTTTCGCAAGGCGTTGTTGTTCCTACAGGAAGCACCCAAAGCGATTTCCTGAAAACATATAAATTTGTGCTTGAGAAATCTGACAAAGATTTTCGCTTAAATGGCAACATAGACAGCGTGCTGTTCCCCAAATATAGCGAAAGCGCTGTATATTGGGTAAAAACAGGCACCAATAAAGGAAGTTTTATTTTTGCCGATACTGTGCCTCCTGCGTATGCTTCTGTTACGTCCAACGCTTACTCTTCCTACAACTGGCAAGGCGCAGAACATGCAGCCATTGAATTTAAAAAGGCACAAAAACCTGTTGCCGTCTTCCGCAGTAATATTCTGCATAACAATGTCAGCGTTTCGTGGGAGTCAATGTATTTTAAAAATACATTCGATACGTACCTTTATAACAACATGTATTATTTTGTAAACGAGCATCTCTTCGATTCAACCTTTCTTCCCGCCTCTACAAAACTACTTATTTTCCCTTCGTTTACTGTAAACGGCATCAATATACCCTATTTTATGGACAGCGTGATTGCCAAATGCCCCAATATGAAAGTCAGGATAGATACATTTCTGAGCAAGGGCGGTACTATTTACGCTGAAGGCAATGCCGTATATCTTATCCAGAAGCTTGGCTATCTGGCTTCAGGAGCTGTCGATTTTTCGGCGTTTACAGATGCAGACCCTAATACCAATCTGATACCCATTAACATTGCGTCTGTATCCAATCCCATTTCATTTACTACCGATGCCACCGGAAATTCCCTTTATGCCACATCAATCCCTCATGTAAACGTTGGTGGTGCTGAGGTTGTCGCCAGCCTGGCCGCCAATTCTGATCCGGCTGTATTTGTTTTGAAAGGCGCTCAGGCGCATGGCGGGAAAATTATATGCAATATGGGCCTGCCCACTGTCGGGGGTAACAGTGAGATACTGACCGGCAGCAGGCAGCTGCAATGGACGCTGAATGCCCTTCTGTATGCTTTTTCTAAAAATATTGATGTGACACGCTCCGTATTCAATGACCTGGCCGCCAATATCAACGCCGGAAAAAATGCCATTGCCTATGATAATGTAGATACTTTTGAAGTGCGGGTGAAAGTGCGTAATCTTTCTTCTGGCGCAATATCAGGAATTAATATCACTGAAAATATTAACGGCTATTTTTCTTTTGTAGATATGCCCACATCCGGCGTTTCATTTTCTGTTAATGGTAATATGCTCGATATAACAGGCATTTCTGTTCCGGCTCAGTCTGAAACTGTTATCGTATATCGTTTGAAAACGCCTCCTGTAAATTCAATAATTCATCATAATGTCGATAATTATATGTCATGGAGCACCTATATTAGTACATCAGTCAACACAATAACCTATTCAGACAATGAGGGTGTATCTTCTTATAATAAATGTAATGCTTATGCAGACCTGATGTTCAGCGCCGATATAGCAGCAGATGCAGACCTCAACTGGAAAAATTTTCTGGGCATTTATTACCAGCCCTTCAAAGTTTTTATGATAATGGAGAATAAAGAACGCACATCGGCCATGCAAACCCAATACGTTCAGTACATTCCCAAAGATGTTCCTTTTTATTGGATAGATCACAGTTTGAATATACCAGTACTCAAAACCCCGGGAGGGAAATATGTAGATGTGCTTCACGGCAGCGACAATCAGAACACGCCTGATTTTGATATAAATAGTAATGGACATCCTGATGTATGGCTCGATACAGCATCCATTTATCCCAAAGGATATACTATCGTAGAAGATTCTGTTTACTGGCAGAACCCCTGGCACAGACTTGCCACAGGAGACAGCATTCCTTATTTTGAAGATATTGACCATGACGGCTTGCGGGCGCAGGATACAAATAATGACGGTATTCCTGATGTGGGCGAACCCGGCGACAAAATAAAAGTATGGAAAGTGACCTGGAACATCAATGAAGTGCCCGGGCATCAGATCTATGACCCCTATTGTTCTTACGAAATATGGGTTGACCCTCCTGATTTAGTAGGCATGTCGGCTGGCATAGGCTATGTGAACGGAACCGTAACGGATTCTGTGCCGAATATGTTTTATCCTAATTCGCCGGATATAAATAACCCCAACCTTGCTGATACTTCATGGAAATACTGGATGGACAGGGATACCACAGGAAATATTAAATGGGTTCAGCTGATATATCAACATATGAATAATTATGAAGGCTATGCTTATATAGATACCGCTGCGCAACATTACATCCTTTTACCCACCGACAGTGTTGTGGGAACTGTACCACAGCCTCATAATGAATTTATTGCGGTCCTTTCCATGGGTGGTGAAGAAATAGACATGAATAACCCCATGCCCCATCGTTCCAATTATTCCAACATCAATTATAAAACTATTTTTAACGAGCCAAAGAAAACCCCTATCAGAACGACATATACCTATTATGCACCCCTTCCCAATCCACTACAGTTTGAGTATCTGACAAATAATTTCATTATTAAAGACACCTTGGGCAACACCCTTAAAACACTGCCTGAACATGGTAAAGCCAATATCACTTTTGATATTGATGCCTCAACAGAATACTCTTATTACTGGATACGGAATGCCGGACATGATGTGGATTATAACGACCCGTCTCTGGCTACAGAAGGTGTTGACAAGCTTGGTGATGGTGTTTTCGGCTATATGATTTATGATATTCCCAAAGGATTTGACCATTATAGCATTACGCTTCCAAAGCTTTCTGACAGCACTTATGATATCAATTCTATTGTCCAGGTTGATGGGCATAATTATCAGAAATGGTTGGATAACCCCCATACACAGGACTCTATAAGTATATGGGAAGACGATTTCAGGTATCATATCCATATTCCGCAATTGCTTATTCCTCCGGCGCTGTGTGATAAAAATGGAGATGGTATAGATGACTGGATTGATGACCGTGGGGATAGGTTTCATTCCACAACAGGTTATCTGCACGATGCTTTTATGACAGGCGATGGGGAGGCCTATCCTGCCGGAACAGCCCATGTGTACCCACATAATGATATAGGTATGGCCGGGCAGGTTGATGCAGGCTGGTCTAGTGGCAATGACAACACCTATGGCAGCGATAATTTTGATAACCTAGGAAAAGTTCATTTTACAATAAATGCCATTTACGAAGGTAAGGGTAAAGAAGGCCCTGTGGATATAAGCAAGGGAGGATGGCTCGTTGTGGAAGAAATTTTCGGTGGCTCGCCATGGGTTATTTTTTCACATACCTTGTCTGCCTATGCTGAAGGCTCTGACGTTAGTTTAACATCTGTAGCCAGCCCATCGGTAGTGAAATTCGGTATAGATACCTGTTTTATTAAACATACGATTACAGACCTCAACGAGCCGCATGAATTTGACGGCAATTTCTGTCCGTATCATGTCTCATATGGCTATGGAGATGTTTCCGTTTCTACTTATGCAGGCGGCAAAGACCCTTGCAGCCTTATTGAGCCTGATTATGCCTTGCCAAATATCGTTGACCCGGTCGCAGACCATAAAACACTTACACTGGTGCCTCTTGCCGACCATTCCAATCCAGACCTTGTCAGCTTTCCACAGACAGTGAGCGGTACATTTATAGAAGCCATGGTAACTGTTGTTAATGGCACAGACGATAACTGGATAAATACCAATATAACGCCGGTTATTCCCCCTGAATTGGGCAATACACACGTTGTGCTGAAATATGTAGCTTATCCCAGACCTCTGGTGCCGGCTGTAGCTGACCCGAATACCGGTGCGGTTTTACACTTAGGCGACCAGATAGGCTCTTTTACTTCGGGATGGCGTTTTAATCAGCCCGACAATGAAGTGCTTGTAAAGATGGGTGATACGCTAAACCTGATGCAGCCTACACGCAGGGCTTATTTTATGTTTCTCATAAGCCTTGATGAAACATTGCCCAAAAGCGTTTATAATATAGGTTTTAATATATCAGGAAAAAAGGTGCATTATACCGGTGTAAACAATGGCACTGTGAGCTATGACGTTCCTGACCTGAAGTTTAGTGTTGCTCAGAAAACACCGGGAGGCAGTATTGTTGAATTTGAGAAAATTGTTATTGGTGAAGGCAAGTTGACAAACCTGACAGTTAATACTACGCCTGAATTCAAAGGATTGCAGCATGTGAAATGGTCGGCCAATGATGTTAATTATACCGATTTTCCAGCCATGTCCAATACTTTGCCTGCCGTTTATGATCAGGCAAGCCATAAAGAAGTGATTGATATGAGTTCTTTCACCAAATTCCCATTGGCAGACTCGTCATCACTTTATCTGCTTGAGCAGGGCCAGGTGAATACGTATAATGCCGCTGAAGCCGAGCTGGTTCCCATTACCACTTCTGAACAACTGAATTACACCTATGCCGATTCAGGATATTTTACAACAGCTGGCGTGGTCTATGTTGTGCCTATAGGGCCGAGAATTATAGTTAATAAGTCTCTTTACAGTGTGAACGGTAAATTGGTAGGAGGAAACGATTCTATTACTATAAAAACCGGAAATAAATTAGATGTGGTGGCGTTACTCACCGTATTTAATGCCGGTAGTGATATCGCCAATAATACCCTGCTGGATATACACCACAGCCCTACCTTTTATGTGCTTGCCGACAGCCTGCCGACCTATTGCACATATCTGAATCCTGTTGTCCATGCCAATATGAGTTCTTTCCTGCCCGGGCAGCTTAAAAATCTGTTTATTCATTTCAGACTTGATCAAAAAATCTGCGACTCTGTTTTTAATCTTACCAATCTCATTAACCAGATTGATATAAGTTACAACGGACAGTTTACCTCCTCACACTATGCCTATCCTGACACGTCGTTGCTTATTTTCCCGGCTCCCGACCTTAAACTGGCCAATATAACAGCTGATAAACAGGAAGTAGAAAAAGGAGGGAAGCTCACCTTTACAATTACCGCTACAAATGGAGCTGTGCCTGTGAAAAAAGCATGGTTAAGAGCGTATTCCATTAATGGAAATGACACCCTGAAGGTTGCAGAGAAATATTATGCCCTTCTGAATGCCCGTGAAACAGCTACGTATACTTTTTCTTATGATGTGCCGGCAGATGCCTACCTTGTTATTATTTACACTAAGATTGACTCTGAAGATTCTATATGTGAAGTATGTGAAAATAACAATACAAAAACCATCATAATACCTGTGTTGGAAGGAGCCTGGATAAATAATGTGCATGCAAGCCCTAATCCATTTTCAGATGAAACCACGATTTATTATGAACTTGGAAAAGAAGTTTCAAATGTTGTAATAGACATATATACAGCCGAAGGAAAATCGATGGGACATTTTTCTAATTGTCCTGCTGACATTGGGCCTCATACTGTCCGTTGGCAGCCTGCAGACTTGAGCAAAGGGGTGTATTTCTTCAGGATTTCGGGCACCGGAAGCGATGGTAAAATAAGGGAGTATTCTGATAAGTTGTTGAAATATTAAAATTCGTTTTTTAGTATTTTTTCAACAATTTTTAGTAATGTGTTTAAATCTTTTGTCGCTCTGAATACACTTTCCAGTTTTATTTTATGATATTCGTGAGCGATAAAATTTCTAAAAGATTTTGGGATGTGCCATGGATAAGGATATTTATCTAAAATAGAATTTTCGACATTGCGAATAGCTTCGCCAATAATCAGAAACTGATATAAAACGGCATTTTGCCCTTTGATATCTGCAAGAAAATCTGCTTCCGTTTGATCTTGAACAAAAGAATTAATAAGTAAAATCGCCTCCTTAATATGTGCTATTCTGATTTTCTGATTTGAATTATTCATAAATTAATTTTAAGTCGTTTTTAGCGGTTTCCCATGCAAAAGGACTGATGTATCCCTCTTCAACCAAATCAATTTTAATATTTAATTGCTTCTCTAATAAATAAGCGATATCTGCATAATCAAAAAGGCTTATTTTATCCGCTTTTTTAAATCGTACCATTAAATCAATATCACTGTTCGCATCGAAATCGTTTCTGGCAAAAGAGCCAAATATCCAGACCTTGTCAGCCCTTCCGTCTTTTTTAAAAAATGTCTTTATTCTTTGTATAATTTTTCCTTTATCAGGTTTATCAATTTTTTTATATTGTATTTTGTTTTCAGCTACTTGTAATGCTTTTAAAGCCACTTTTTCGTTTGCTATTTCATAAACCACTTTGTCGGAAAGCCACGCTACTAATAAGTCGTTTTCTTTTACCTTAAAATATTGGGCAAGTTTCACAACCAGTTCTCGTGTCGGTTTTCGCTGCCCTCGTTCAATTCTGCTTAATATGGCTTGGTCTATGTCAAGGTAAGCAGCAACTGTCCGCAACGGCAATTTCTTTTCTTCTCGCAGTTTTCTTATGATACCACCTAAAGTGTCCATTTTGATAAAATATGTTTTGACTAATTTTGGCAAAAATACGAAAGTTTATCTTGAAAATGTAAAAAATCCAGTTAAATTAATTGATTTGCTTGAGAAATCTTTTATTATCATTAAAGTACGGGACTATTCTTCAGGCTTACGCAAATTATTTCTGCTTTTATTCTCCCTTTTCCAGCTTTTTACTTAACAGCGCCTGTTTGCATTTTTGTAAATCAGCTTCCTTTTCCTTACTTACAACAGGGTATTCGAGTTTTAGAAAGGCCATAGTTTTTATAATAATTTTATGTGATTAAGTGGCGGAGTCGTTGCCTTTAATTAACTGCAGACGCCCGATAAAAAATGGAAAAAACGCAGTAACAGATTAAAATCTAAACTGAACCCTGCATGTATACGTATTGTCTTTCCTGTCGGTGATATAACCGCTGATATTGGAAGTTTTTTCATTCATAGGATGCTCAAAATAAAAAACAAACTTGAGATTATCGTTCAGATATATGATGTAGCCACAACCGAAAGTATCGAAACGAACATCTGCAATGCCGAAACCCTGAGATGGGTTAATATGGCTTCCTGATATTTTTGTGTTGGGGTCATACCAATCGTATTTCAAAAAAATCTGGTGTCTTTTTAAAAAAGTATGGAGCAAATAAAAGTAGGCGCCGTTAAAATTTCGGGTAAAAATGGAATCAGCTTTCCCTGCTTTATTTAGCGGTGGTATGCCTGGTGTGGCGGAAGTTGCATAGGTAGCAGACTGCGTTCCAAACACGTATTCTCCACGGAGTTCTGTTTTTCCGAGTGGGTTTTCAAATGAAAGTTGCATATCGGCCCCATAATAAATTCTGGGTGCTTTTTTTTCAATATTTTTAACCGATGTATCGGGTTGCATTATTTCAACACTCATAGCGTTGGGCCCGGCGGAATAATTGTATCTGGAGCCGTTTCTAAACCCCCCGGAAAGGTAAGATATACTGCCGGATAAATACACTTTTTTAAAAATCTCTGTTTTTCTGTATGAAATTCTTGAAATAAAATCTTTATAGTTGTCATATTCTACAGGCCCTGTCAAACCCTGACCATTGAAAAATCCGGCGTCAACCTTAAGGGGAAACCATTTGCTTTTCTTATCCTGGGGCTCGAAAGAAATCATGGCTCCAATATCTCTTTCGGTATTCATCAATATCTGCGACATTCTCCCGCGCTCCGGGCTTTCACGAAATACGGATGAATAATTCAGTTCATTACCAAAAGGCCTGTTGAAAACACCGATTGTCATAACAAACATATTAAATTTGTTTTCATAAATGCGTCCGAACATATCTCTTATATTTACGCCGCGTTCACTACCATCGAACTGAAGGCCGAAATAATATTTAGTGAACCCTGTTTCTGTTTTTCTTTCATAGTCCATACGAAACCTGCCGCGGCGTATCATAAACCGGTTATCGCACGATGGTGAAAAATTGCCGCCGTTATAAGTCTGAATTCCACTCGTGTCGGCATACTGATATTGCACCTGGAGATATCCGCTGAATGACAGGCTGTGATATTTACTGCGTATAAGAGACAAATCTCTGAAAAAACCGGTAGTATCCTCTAGCCTGTATGATTCGAGTTGAGCATAAATAAAAACCGGAAAAAATAAAAAGATTATTAGAAAAGGAGCTCTTAATTTATTTATCATATGATATGTTTTGGCTTATGTTTTTTATACACAAAAGATAAATTTTAATATCTCTTAATTAATTCAAAATTAAGATGTTTAATGTTAAGCAAATGTTAAATCTACAGAGGCAATATTAAGTTTATGTTAAACAGCAAGATGAGGATTTATATAAAAACAGGGATAATGAGCGCGTAACATTCCCTTTACACAAATATGATTATTATTTAATGTAATTTTTATATTGAGTTAATATTGATGCCTTTCTTTTGTACAACATAATTTAAACCGGTTTATATGAAGAAAATATACATATTAATTTTTCTAATACTGATTGTTGCAAATTTTGCATTTACCCAGAACCAATCAAATGCAAAGGGGCATGATTCAATTATTTACAGGGGGGCAAAAATTGCAGTCGCTTCTGATTATACAAAAGCGAAAGATAACCAAAGCAGCGAGGACCACTTCAAAAACCGCATCAGTATTTGTTCCATGTATGCGCCTTTTTATCACGGGGTGGCCTCAGGAGATCCATTAACCGACAGAGTGATTATCTGGACGAGGGTTACGCCTGATTCAACAGTAACCGGAGCTATTCCGGTAAGCTGGAAAATGGCAACCGACACTACGTTTGAAAACATAGTAAAACAAGGAAACTTCAATGCAAATTCAGCCAAAGATTACACGGTAAAGGTTGATGTTGATGGCCTTCAGCCCAACACATGGTATTACTACTATTTTTCTGCTTTAGGGAAAAACTCGGTTGTTGGCAGGACTAAGACTGTTCCGACCGGAGATATTGAAAGTGTCCGTATTGCAGTTATGTCAGGCTCAGATTACAATGCAGGTTTTTTTAATAACTATTATGCCATTGCACGCAGAAATGATATTGATGCGGTGATTCATACCGGTGATTATATTTATGAATATGAAACAGACGGTTACGGAAATAATCCAGAAAGATCCCTTGAGCCTGCAAATCAAATAGTAGATTCTTCAGATTACCGTATCCGCTATGCCTGGTATCATCTTGACCCTGATTTAATGTACCTGCATCAGCAATATCCATGGTATTTGATATGGGACGACCATGAAACAGCAAATAATTCGTGGAGGGGAGGCGCCCTCAACCATGATTCTTTGACACAGGGACCCTGGCTTGAACGCAGAAATGCTGCATTAGAAGCATATCGTGAATGGATTCCCATCAGAGAGCAAGACACCACTCAACCATTAAAAATATATCGTAAAATCCAGTTTGGAAATTTAATGGATTTGTTTTTTCTCGAAACGCGGTACCTTGCCAGAGATATACAAACCAAGGATATTGCCGATACGAGTAAAACCATGATGGGAAAAGTACAGTTTAATTGGCTTATATCTAATCTCGACTCTTCTCAGGCAATATGGAAAGTTGTTGCAAACCAGGTTATGATGTCGCCTTTGGCAACCATCGGAGCAATTACAATAAATAATGACCAATGGGACGGATATCCGGTAGAAAGATCCAGACTTTTAAATCGTGTCGTCAATGACAGTATTAAGAATTTCGTTGTGCTTACAGGCGATATTCATACTTCATGGGCTTGTGACCTGATGTATCAGGCCGGTACTTTGCTTAACCCTCAGTCATACAAGTCTGCAGGAGCAGAATTCATCACACCCAGCATTACCTCTCCTTCTACATCCAATAACCTTTTGGGAGGCCTTGGACCCGCTGCTATTGAATTAGTATTACCACATATAAAGTATGCTAACGTTGATAAAAGGGGATACCTGATATTTAATCTGACCAAAGAACGCGCACAGTCCGACTGGTACCTGATGCCTGAAAGTGATATTGCCCAATACCATGTTTATAACAGCGCTTTTAATGATTCCTGGTTTTTAAGTTTAAATAAATCGGACAGAAAAATTGAACATTCAGGAATACCAACAATAAGGACCAGTTATATGCCTCCACTGGTTTCTACAATGCCATTTGGGAATAGCACCGGTGTCTGCGAAAACAACACTATTATTTCATCTTCTCTGGGTGTTTATCCTAACCCCTGCACCAATCAATTGTCGATTGTTTTTTACACGACAGACCAGAAATACCTTAAATTTCTGATTATAGGTGCTGACGGGAAAACCATATTTGAAATACCAGCTCAAACATATACAAAAGGAGTTCATTGCCAGCTTATAAACACCTCTGCTTTAAAACCGGGCATGTATTTTATTGTTGGGGTTAGCAACAATAACATAGAACAGAAAACAAGATTTATAAAACAACAATAGCGACCTAAAATGATTAAAAAATATTTATTGATATTGTTATTTTTCATCGTTTTTAATATGGCTTTTTCACAGAATGGGCCTGCGGGAACCAACAATCAGAGTTCCCAGGTTGAAACTTTATGGAAAGATAGTATCAAAACTAAAATTTCGGGATACATACAATCTGAATATCAATATTTTTTTATTACTGATTCCATAGGAGGCGCCACACCTTACTTTGCAACTTTTGCCGGAGGTAATTTTGCCGGTCGCTGGTCGAACAACAGGTTTATGATCAGGCGTGGCCGTTTGAAAATAGCACATACTGAAAAATTTGCCGAAGGTGTTTTATCCGTAGATGCAACAGAAAGAGGTATAGGCGTAAAAGATATGTATGTTAAAGGCACTGAACCATATCTTGGTGCTTTCAGCGTTACTGCGGGCTTGCAGAATCGACCCTTTGGATATGAAATAGGCTATTCATCAGCGTTAAGAGAAACTCCTGAAAGGTCGAGGGTTATTCAGACTATATTTCCTTATGAAAGAGATTTAGGCGCCGTGCTTACTTTCCAAATGCCTGAAAAATCGTTTTTTCATTTTTTAAAAATAGACTTCGGCATAATGAATGGAAATGCCATCAATTACGAAACAGATGCCAATAAAGACCTGATAGGGAGAATAAATATTTCTAATCCATGGAAATCGAAATTCGTTGATTACTGTGTTGGTTTTTCTGTATATGATGGCTCCGTCAATCATATCACCAATGTTGATGGAACAGGGATTACCAAAAAATACCTTTTCAAAATGGGCACAGTTTCAGATACGGCAGCAGACCTATCTACAAAGGCTTTTATTATTGATACGCTTTTTGCAAGAGACAAGAATGATTCTGTTAAGAACTATAAACTCCAGACTTTAGGGGCAAAGGTTGACAGGAAATACATGGGCGCTGATGCCCAGATAAGTTTTAATTTTTCCTGGGGAAAAACTACTTTACGTGGTGAATATATCTGGGGCACACAACCTGGAGTACTCTATAATCCGCTCACTGATTATGTTTTGTACAATGGCATGACTTCGTTTAGTCCTACCGGCCCGACCAATGGATTGTCTTTTCCCAACTTTGCACCGCCACAAGCCAACTATGCTGTATCTGTAAAGCCAACAGATAACTTTCATCACACCTTTGTCAGAAATTTCAGGGGTTATTATTTCTATTTTATACAAGATATCCTTAAAACAGGACATCAGATTGTTGTGAAATTTGATTATTACGATCCCAATACAGCTGTATCAGGTAAGGAATTAGATATATATTATTATAAAAAAGGCACAAAGACTCCTTTGGGATTAACAGGCCTGTCGCCGGCAGATGTTGCCTTCTGGACACTTGGAATAGGGTATAATTATTATTTCAATATACATCTTTCTTTCATGCTTTACTACGAAATGATTAACAATGAAATTACGGCTCTCCCACAGTACAAAGGAGACCTTGTGCAAGGGAAAACCCCTTCCACAGGATACGACAAAAATATAAAGGATAATAATTTAACAATCAGATTACAATATAAATTTTAAAAACAAACAAAAAATGAAAAACAAAATCATTACCCTCGTTTCAGCAATTTGCTTTATGCTGCTGTTAAGCGAAAATATTTTTGCAAATGTCAGATATCTCCGTCTAGCTTATCGTGATGACCCTTCAACAACAATAGTTATCGGATGGTCGAACGATGGAACTTCTACCAATGCCCAGGTATATTACGGAGATACGGATTTAGGAACCGCCTGGGATACTTATCCAAACAGCCACGGAATTGACACCATTACAAGTTACAGAAACCTGACAAATAATTTTTCAAGAATAACAGGATTGACGCCCAATACAATTTATTACTTTGTTGTTAAAGACGACCAGGGCGTAAGTGCGAGATATTCCTTTAAAACCATTACTGATAACCCCAATGACAGCCTGAAATTTATTTCCGGTGGAGATTCCCGTACAGGCGCACCTTTAATAGAACCTTCCGATTGCAGGCAAAGGAGACAGAGCGGCAACATGCTGGTCGCAAGAATTCGCCCCAACTTTATTTCGTTTACCGGAGATTGTGTTTTTAGCGAAAATATTATTCAGGTTAACCAATTCTGGTCTGACTGGTTTCAGGACTGGACGCTGACGTATGGTCCAGACGGGCGTATTGCCCCGGTTTGCGTGACTTTTGGTAATCACGAGGTTACTGATGATTTCCGACTTCTTTTTGATATCACTAATTCAGACAATCATTACGCCCTGAGTTTTGGAGGGACATTGCTTCGTTTTTATACATTAAAATCTGATGAAAATGTAAGTGCCTGCGACAATGCCGCCCAGCTCAGTTGGTTTCTGGATGATTTGCAGACACATACCGGCAATGCCAATGAGCCTTTCTGGAAATTTGTTCAATATCATATCCCAATGGTTCCCCACGGCTATTACAGCCCGAACCAACCTCAAATAGATTGTTGGGCGAATAATTTTCAACAGTATAAGATAAGATTAGCCATGGAAGGGCATACACATGTTACCAAATACACCTGGCCTATTATTCCCTCAACAGATGCGGGCGCGGAAAAAGGCTTTATTCAAGACACCATTAATGGCACTGTTTATATTGGTGAAGGAGGCTGGGGCGCTCCTTTAAGGACTCTTTATTCTCCCAATGGGTGGACCCGTGACCAGGGTTCTTTCGATGCTTATCAGGTCGTTTTTGTTTCAAAATACAGAACAGAAATTAAAACAGCTCAATTCACCAATGTTAGCTCTGTGGGACAGTTAACAGACTCAGATCCTGCATGGAGTTTGCCGTCGGGTATTTCTGTCTGGGCTCCGGCCAATGGCTCAACGGTTGTGCTTACAAACCCCGATGTGTCGGGCATTGAAACACTTCATAAAATGGCTTTGAATAGTCGCGTTTATCCTAACCCTGCCACCAATACTATTAATATTGAATTCAATACATTTACTACCGATAAAAAAGCCACAGTTTCAATATACAATGGTATGGCAAAACATATGAGTTCCGTAGCAATTTCGGATATGTCGAATACAACAAAGGTAAATGTCAGCGACTTAAAAAGTGGCGCCTACTTCATATATATTAAATATGGTAATACTATTGATTGTCATAAAATAATTATCACGCATTAATTCAAGCTGAAATTTGAAAGGGTATATGAAAGAATACGTTTTTCCTTTTATTTAAAAAGAAATAATTTTTCTCTTGACTTTATTC